>Ga0325404_1008134_pt1 | contig 10830 bp, 6 predicted proteins | sample PopdelMetagenome_18_FD_205664 | JGI IMG/M metagenome (GOLD analysis project Ga0325404, IMG submission 205664) | Populus deltoides microbial communities from Bellville, Georgia, United States - Xylem-Control-R1 | ecosystem: Host-associated > Plants > Phyllosphere > Stem > Wood/Secondary xylem...
TTTTCGTTTATTTAATATGTGTGTGTGATTTCCGTCCAATTTTTTTGAATTACATAAGTTAATTTAAAAAACTTGGATATACAATTTGTTTTTTATAAAAAATTAAAATATTTGAGCGCCGGTAAGTAATTGTGGGCCCACACCACACTCAAATACCACTTGCCAAGCATTCCCACTGTACCGACATCGTTTGGTGACTAAATTAAAACAAATATCAACGATATTTTTACACCCTCGTCTTTCTCACGTTCCCCGCTTCTCACTCTTTCAGACAACAGTCACAAAACCAGTGAAGAAAAAAAAAATGTCGTACTACTCACGAGGACAGGATGACCAAGTCGACGATTACGATGAGTACGATCCCACCCCATACGGTGGCGGTTACGACATTGCTTTAACTTATGGTCGGCCAATCCCACCGTCCGATGATACCTGCCATCCAATCAGCTCTTCCTCACCGTCCGACGAGATCGACTACGATCGTCCCAATTACTCCTCACATTCTGAGCCGTCTCCTTACGCTGATGAAGCTCTTGAAACAGAGTACAGCAGCTACTCCCGTCCCAAGCCTCGACCTGGATCCAGTTATGGTGGGCCTCAACCGGCTTATGGATTGCAGCCCGGATCGGAGTATGGGTCTGCTGGGTATGAGAAGCCGGCTAGTGAGGAGTATGGCTCTAGCTATGAGTCTGCTGGGTATGGCAAGCCTCATAGTGAGGAATATGGGTCTGGTGGCTATGAGAAACCTAGCGAGTATGGATCCGGGTATGGGAGGAGACCCGAGTACGAAGATGGATCTGGCTATGAGAAGCCGAGCAAGCATGGGTCTGGTTATGGGCGTAAACAAGAATCGGATTACGGGTCTGGCTATGAGAGACCTCAGAGTGAGGAATATGGATCTGGGTATAGCAGGAGACCCGAAGCTGAATATGGTTCTGGATATGAGAAGCCAAGTGAGTACAGTTCGGGTTATGGGAGGAATCCCGAATCTGAATACGGGTCTGGGTACGAGAAGTCCAGCGAACATGAAGAGAGGACTGAGACGGGGTACGGATCCGGGCATGGGAGGAGGCCAGGGTCCGAATATGAAGAAGATGGGTCGGAGCATGTGTCTGGGTATGGCAGGAAGCAGAGTTACGAGGAAGAGGGAGAAGGGTATGGAGGAAGGAGCCAACATGAGAAGCCAAGTAGTGGAGATGATTCACCTAAGAGGGTTAGCTATGAAGAAGCCAACATAAGGAGGCCAGGGTCCGAATATGAAGATGGGTCGGAGCATGTGTCTGGGTATGGCAGGAAGCAGAGTTACGAGGAAGAGGGAGAAGGGTATGGAGGAAGGAGCCAACATGAGAAGCCAAGTAGTGGAGATGATTCACCTAAGAGGGTTAGCTATGAAGGAGCCAACATGAGGAGGCCAGGGTCCGAATATGAAGAAGGTGGGTCGGAGCATGTGTCTGGGTATGGTAGGAAGCAGAGTTACGAGGAAGAGGGAGAAGGGTATGGAGGAAGGAGCCAACATGAGAAGCCAAGTTATGGAGATGATTCACCTAAGAGGGTTAGCCATGAAGGAGGAGATTATGAGAGGCCTTCTTATGGGAGTCGCCGCAGTGACGACGACGACGAGGATCGTAATAAGTATCGTGATGGTGATGAAGAGGGCTATGGACGCGGGAAATATGTAAGCTTTTTTTCCTCAAAATTTCGGACTTCCTTACTTTTTATGCTGATCCAAATGATGTTTAAAATGCCTCATTTAGGACATGTTTCATGCATTTGCATTTTGAGAGTACAGACATGATGCTTTCTGTGTCTGAAGCAACCCACTTATAATTGCAAGATCACTTGGTATGGATTTGATTTGGTTCTGAAAAAAATTACGAGAAAGAAATGAATAGGAAGACCAATGCACTTGCTTGTGTCCCATAGGTAGGTATGAATATTCCCTTAAGTAGGCATTTTTGCATTAGTTCATTGGATTATTTTTAATGAAATCAAGGTAAAGATAAGAAGAAGATCGGCCTTCAAATGGGGGGCCTGATGTGAAAAACACTTGATTACCAATTAAAGTAATATAACAAATGGACGTGGTTTCTTGTGGACTCTGGAATCCTATATTTTCTTAGTTATTCGTCAGGAAAACTTAGGAGGTGCTTAGTAGTGTTTGCACATCCTACAAATGCACCAAGGAGATTCTCTTCTGTTTTTGTTTGTTACAGCTCGACTAGATGTTCCAGTTATAAGTAGGTGCAGTTGAACTTTATTTTGTTTATAATTCATCAGAAAAATTAAGGAGGTGCTCAGTCATGGACATCCTCTGGCTCAATTGAGAAGATTTATGAACTATGGGTATTTTCCTTTTTATTTGTTTGTTTGTTACTGCTAAACTATACTTTCCAGAAATCTGTAGGTATGGTAGAAGTTTTCCAATTTTTGCTCCAATCGTCTTTTTACCGAGCTCAAACTTCTCTGCTCAGTTCTATGGTGGATGAATATCTGTGGTCCAAGCTCCTCTTTTCTAGCAATCCTATCTAAGCAGATAAAATTGAGAAATTATTGTCCTGTTAGGTTGTTACCCACTCGTTGTATTTGTATGTTTGTAATTCTCTGCGGATGAGAATATGTAAAGAATTTCAGCCGGATATTTAGTCATTTTAGAAACAAGTCAGCATATTCTTTGTGTTTTCAATAGTATTATAGCTCCAAAACCAATAGGTTCAAGTCTTAGACCTAGTTTGGAATTGATGATCCAGATTGGCGTAGCTGGAATTGCTAGAGAACATGTAGATGTTTACAGAATCACCTGTTTAAACAAGAAGCAGCAGCACTGAACATAGCCGCAACTTTGATAGCTTACATGATTACATAATTGTTTATTGCATTGATGATCTTGCTTTTAAGTTTCAGCAGTGAAATTACTATATGCTTGTCTTCATTGAGGGTCTTAGGGGAAATGAATAATAATAAAATTTCATTTCTAGCTTACCTTGAGAAAAATACACTATTTGAGTGCCCATCTCTCTGCAAAATACAGCTTCTATCAACAAAATCATGCATAGAAAATTACCATTCTTTTCTTGTGCTTGAAATCTGTCATTATCTAAATCATACATGCAATTGGCAGGGAGATGACAATTCTGATGATGACGGGCGCCGCAAGAGCTATGATGATGAGTGATCAATGGACTGTAAAATGGGATTCATGGCACTATTAGCTGCTACTAAATAAAGGGGTGATACCATGATTCCTTCTGAGGGCACTTTTGGTGAGTGTTATGCCACTCTGTATGTGTGCAATCTGTTTTACTTCTGAATAGAATCCCAAACTTATGGGTTTGGTGTGTTCTTCACACTAGCTTATGATAACAAAAATTATGTGGTGTCATTTTAATCTCTCTCTATATTGTGCGCAGAAAAAGATCACTAGTACTGATCTGATTGATTTCAAGTGATGATGATCGGGTTGTATAGCTCGTAATAAGGGCAACCTTGTCAGTTTAACCGATGCATGTTTCTCATGAAATAATTATAAGGAACACTAGAAGTTCCGGGGAAAATACTGTTTTTCACGCCAAGTTTCACTATGGACTTCAGAGCAATTTTCTTTTTACTTCGATCATTCAAGTTTTTTTCTCAGCAGTTAAGCTTTCTTTATGGCCAAATAGCTTTGATTTGTTAAACAAGAGCAAAATTGAACAAAGGGAAAAATTATAAGGAGGACCAAAATGCAAAAGATAGGGAAAATAGATGGTCACTTCAAAGTTTACAAAAAAGTCTAGTTTGGTCCTTATATTTTTCAATTTCTTTTTTTTTTGTTCCTTTGATTTTTGAAATTCCAATTTTGGTCAAAAATTTTATTTTCTTTATTTCTAGTATTTTTATTTGAGAGAGAAGAGAGAAAATCATTAGATTTTGGTCAAAATAAATTTTTGGATAAAAAAATTACATTTTAAAATTTACAATCTCCACCATTGTCTAATTTGTAACAAAATATAATAATAATGAATTATTAGTAGTTTAGAAAGTTTAATTATAAATAAATACTAAATTAAAATACATTTGTAATTACTATTGAAATAATGTTATAAAAATAATTAGTAATATTGATGCGATAATATTCTAATAGTCCCTGTTTCATGTTATATCCTAACAATTCCTAATATATTAAAAAACTATTATGCATTAGATATTAATATGCAACTACAAACATCAAATTTAAAGTTCAACATAGAGGTTCCAATGCTAAAACGATATCCTAGTTATTACAAATCATGATATTTAATAACTAATTAAAAGTTAGTAAAATTTCAGAAAAGCATTTTTTTTTCTCTAATGGCCTGCTAATTGCTTGCTTCCTCCTTCTCCTTCTCCTCCAACTTTACATTCTTTGTGTGCATTCTTGTCTCCTTTTTCATTTGACACCAATCCTAGATCTTATCTTCACCAATAACACATTGATGTACTTGTTCAACATTCAAACCGAGTTGAACAAGTCTTTAACAGACCACTTTGATCCTTTAGGATCAACAAACAAATCACTCATCTGATTCTTTAAAGGGGCTCCTATCCCTTGATAAGAAAAGTCAAGATGTGTGATTTTAAGTAATTTATATAACTTTCTAATGACAACAGGAGTTAACTCAAGTGTTTGACCTCTAATAGTGGAAGTAATGGAATGATCATCAAGATTGAAAGGCTTATAATTGACGTAAAACTTCCTAATTACTTCAACATATAGAGCATGTGCTCATTCAATTAGTTTATCCCATTTTCTTTTCTTAAAGATGTCTTTTATGAATATAAATGTGGGGTCAGAAAGATTATTTATCAAAACTTCTCTTTCACCTAGTATATTCTTCTTGGAGTAGTTGTTTCTATAAGCTATCTTTGCATTAAGGAAAGTGGAGTGATCGGTTTTTTCAGACTTTGCTATAAATTTAAAGGTACCAACAATCACTTTGCCCTTTTTTTTTTTTTCCTTTTGTCATTTGAATCTTAGAGGATTAGACTGGATTCTCTTTAGGGATGAAGTCTCCTGTTCTTCCTTATTGGAAGAGCTTGAAATAGAGATTCCAGGTTTTTTCTTGGCTTTTACTTTATAATGTCCCTTTAACAAGAAAACTCATTAAATATTTTTAGAAACAATAAATCAAAACAAATATGCATTATAAATATAGTGAACAACTGTGATGACACCTTTTTTTTTTTTTTTACTAAACTTTCAACAAAAATGACAAGTTAATCTTCAATTCCATTAAAAAAATACAAACCTTAATTTCAATTACGTTGATTAATTCACTTACTCCTAGTATTCAACATGCATACTTAAAGGTTTCATCGTAAACTTCTTCACCCCCACAATACCTCTAATGCTACATTCCTTTCAGCTTTACCTTTTAAAAAGGTTTTTATGTTGATTTTTAATCAATAACAACTTGGCAAGAATTTTTAGTGGCAATAAAAAATAGTTTTACCACCACTCACTCATACCTTATTATTATACATACAATATGAACAAACTAATTTTTCATATATGCTTCAACCCAAAACCATGGTTGAAACCATCTTATATATAGAAAAATCATTTATAATCCACATAAAACCGTTTTTATTTAAAATTTTGTTTTCTTGAGACATTATATGTCAAAGCCCTAACTAGCTATAATTGACTTAACTCATGAATCAACGGTTGAAGACAAATATCTATATTCCTATTTGAATTGTAAGGACTAGGTATGACCATAGATAAAAATATAAATTCTGACTTCATATACATCCTTAGAAGTAAATTATAATTTGTTAGAATGACTAACCAATAAGAATAGAGTGCAATAAATGGATCCAAATGGATTAAATTTATTTACACACAAGCCAAGATGTATGTTTTGCGATTCTATTAAAAACCAATGATGCATAATATTAAACTACTTCAAAGTTTCATCATAGAAATGACGCATCATGACTCCATCCACCTCGCTATATGAAAGATGTCATGTCATCAACAAAGCAAAACAAAATAGTTAAATTAGTCGAGGTGCGCGCAAGTTTGCCCGAACACCCACGTTAAACTAAAAAAAAATAGTTATCAGCTCATGAATATTATCTATAATTTAGTTAGCTTATCGGCAAATCTTGTTGGTATTAATGTGCTAGGCAATAATTACTAAAGTTAGTTTAATGTTTGTAAAGTTAATTATCCTGTGATATGTGTTGTAGTGCCAAGGGTTAGGCATGCATTGTGATGTTTTATCTAGTATACAAGCTAGAGAGGATGTTGAATCAAAAAGAGGAGAGACAGGTGTGCTGAAAAAACAATTCACACATGAATGAGAGAAGTAGTGATTCCTTGCGAGCGTGTGTGATTTTTCTTCCTAAAATTGCAGAACTGATTTGCCACGATAAAGTGAGGCTTGTGAATATTTTTTTAGCTGCACTATTTAACCCAATTACAGCCTAACAAATCTATTAGGCATGACAATTAAGAGAATCCTGCAACTACTAACTCTTCTCTTCGTCAAAGTACAGTTTAGTCTAGAAAGTTCCTGTATTTCTTCTTTCATTAAAGTAATCAAACACATTTTCTGCTTCTATCGTGTCTACAAATTCTGTTTGTGACAGTCATCATGTGCAGCTGAGGTCTGAAGCAATCGGGAGGCAGAGAAAGGAGGAAGATCCGCTTCAACCAGCAAAGGACTTCTAGAACTCCAGTACTTTAGCTTTCTGAGACCTGAATTTCATTATTGTTTGCCTAAGGAAAAGAACCACACATCATTAAAATCACTCTCAACATGCAGAAAGATCACTATCTTACAACCCTACTCTCCTCCAATGCAGTTTTCTCCAGCACAAGACAGCATTAGACGCTCAATGGGTAGACCAATACTACTAAGCATTTCAGTTGAGGCTCTGGATCAATAGAGATGCGATGGTGGTGAAAAATGCAATGGCGGCAAGGGATATTGCAATTTTCTCCAATACTTTAGATACTTCAGGAAACCTATTGCTAATTAACTGCGAAACAAGAAGAGAACAAAAGGTAAGTAGTATGGCTAAAGAAAGCAAGAAAAAGGGAACAGGGACTTTGGAATGTTGAGTTTTTTCGTATTGGAGAGCTATCTGAATTGCTGCTTCGAAACAGAATGCCATGATTATGTTAGGCCATTCTAGAGTGAACTGTTTAACAACGATCATATTGGTTTGTTGTGGATTGATGGCAGGGGAAGGTGTCAGTTGTGGTGGAGGTGGTGATTGTAGCTCTATTTCCATAGTAGAATGAGGTTGAGAAGCCTGTGATTGTTCTGTTTGCAGCAATATCTCTGTGTTGATGGCTGTGAAATGTGAGGATTGTGTTTCTTGGTTTTGAGATAATTCTTGATTAGAAATGGTAGCAGAGGGTTGTGCCAGCGATTCTGTTAACTGGGGTTCAAGGTTAATGGCAAGAGAAGGAGTTGGTGTGTGTGACGGTTGTAGTGCTTGAAGTGGTGGTTGCATCATTTCTGGGCTATGTTATGAAAATGCTTAGGTTGGTTTTCTGGGTTTTGAGATCTTTGGGTAATGGTAAGAGGGGCTTGTGGATATGGCCGCGTTCCCTGTGATTTCGACTCCAGATCGAAGGCAGGAGAACGAGAAAGCTTTTTTTTCCTTAGGGTGTTTGATGGATGTGAGGGTAGTATGTGTCATACTCTGCCCCAGACCATGATCGAGAAAGCTGTAACTGAAAGAAAAAATCGCTTGATGCTTTGAGTAATGTCCATGATCGTATGAATGAGTTGAGTTAAAGCTTGAAAGCAAATAATATATAGGGATATGGTTGGGTACCACAACTTGGCTGCCTAATTATTTTATTTCGTTTCTTATGTAAAAAACAAACTATGATCTAGAGTGCTGTCTCACATATCCTCGGATCTTACTGCAAGAACCACCTCGGTGCTTTTATTTTGATGGGGCCATCAACAATTGTGGCTGCACCTGTTAACAAAAGTTGGAAAATTGAGCTTTTCCTACTGCTTAAGATAACGTGGAAGTATTGGAGCCTTTGACCAAGGCAAACAACCAGTGAAAGATATAAAGCACCAATTATTTTCACTCTCCCGTAGCATCATCATGTATAAATTAATTATTATTACTATTATACAAATATTATAAAAATGGTATAATTGATTTTTTTTTAGTAAAATTTTTGGGTTTTATAGAAAATTCAATTTCTTGTATTTTTTTTCCATTATATATATATATATATATATCTCACTTTTCACTTGGCTTATTTATACAAAACGCAAGTTGAAATTGTAGCGGTATCAATGACACTACATAATTATATTAGAAGAAGATCGCATGGTGATGTAGGATTTACAAAATTTAATCGTAATTTTAATTTTGTTCCTAATGATATTTTACCTGATGTTGTTGCACGTTTAGGAAGCCATGGTACCTCGAGGTCTAGTCGGATGGATTTCGTACGTGATGGAATTACAGATAATTTAATGGAACAATAAAACATATTTTATATCAAGTATTGTTTATTTTCATGATGTGGAGTAGTTAAATCTACAATATTTTAATTAAAAACCATTAATATTAATATATATATTTTTTAGTCATTTTGTAACCTCAATTTGAAAAGTATTTTTAACTAAACACATTAAACTATTTTTTTTTTCAATTTTAATTTCAACCACAGTTTTAATCAAATATAAATTTATCAAATCAACCTCAATTAAAAGTGTTTTTTATAAAACAATTTTTTTCAAACCACAACCATAAAAGCTATCACAATACCAAACACACCCGGCAAGATTAACTTTACTAAGTTTTGACCCGTGTGAAAGTTCGAATAAACAGAGTGGAATCAATATATTGATGTGGCAAACGTAAAAGGTCTTGACAGTGGAAGAGAGAAACAAATTAAGAAGCAGATTTGCCTAAAGTATTCGGTTATTGTCGTCATTGGTGGTAATGAAATAATCTCATCCATTCTATCCGAGTAGCCAACAAGGGACTAGTTCGGTTCTTTTTGCTATGACTACATGGCAAAGGCAAGAAGAGGACTTGTTCTTCAAGTGCGCGCGTGCGTGCTCTGGCACAAAGTATTTTGATTTTGAAAGTAATTTTAATTAAGAGATACACATAATTTTGTACTTCAAAATTACAGATCCAAACCCCCCATCAACCAAATTAAACCACGCTACTTGATACAATAGCCATATTTTCACAGACTTTGTAATTGATCTGGTTTCTTCATAGCAAGAGATCTCAAAACAATACAAGCAGAAGCACTTCAAATTCAAATTACTTCTAACTTGATTTTACTAGCTACTTGTTTTAATTGTTAAATGCTTTTGTTCTTAATAAGAGCTAACTAAACTAGCTTGCAACTTTGATCTTAATCACCATTCCTGCCCTCCAAGTTCCATAAAGCATACCTAAATTGACTGGGACATGCTAAAATCAACACTTGAGCTTTGTTTTTGCCAAATCAACACTTGAGCACCTATGATCTTTATTTTTGACATGCTAAAATCAACACTTGAACATACTTCCCTTAATTAGAAATTAGAATGGATGGATTACAATTAAGATAATTAAATATTATGAAAGATTTGAAGTTCTGAACTCTCCTCTGAAGATTCTGTCAAAAGAACACACAAGTGTTCCCAATGCAAATATGGGACGCGTTATTTGCACACTCATGTCGTGCTTGCTTGTGACCTTTGAGCACCTAGCTGGTAAAGGCAAAAGGAAATTGGCACTTGACCCCATGGCCTTGCATCCGACGTATTGAGAGGGTAAGTTTTTATACAAGTTGTGTTGAAAATCTTCAATCCGATGACCATCCATGAGGAGCTGCGCTCTATCAGCAGTTTCCACCATTAGGACCGCGGATGTCGAGGAGGCTTCCATGTACTTTCTTTTTTGTGGGACCCGTGGGTGTTGTTGGAGGGGGGAGAAGAAGAATGTGGCATGAAAACAAGGTAACCGTAGCCGATCGATGATCGGCAATGAGGAGGAATCAATGGTTTTTTCTCTTTCTTTTCTAGAGAAGGGATCTCTTACATAAATCATAATTTCTGCTCTTTGTTTGAAAAATCACCTCTGAGTCTTCTTTTGTCGGTCCCACCACACTAATGGATTTCTAATTTGTATTGAAAAATATATTATTTTAGAATAGTATAAAATATATTATGTTGATGATAGGTAAGTGTTGTTTTGGGTTGGAGGTGTTTAATGCATTTTATATTAAATAAATCTTGAAATTTAATTAAGACTAAAATTTAGAATTTGTGTATGAACTTAGGTCAAGATCTGTAAAAACTGAGAATAACCATAAATAAAAATATAATTTCTAGCTTCATATACATCATTATAGAGGTAAGTTATAAATTGTTAAAATAACTGGTTAATAAGAATAGAGTACAATAAATAAATCTAAATGGATCAAATTTATTTATACACAAGTCAAGATATATATTTTATTATTCCATTAAAAACTAAAGATGCATTATATTAAACTACTTAAAGTTTCATCATAGAAATGATGCATCATGACTCTAAAATTGCTTCATCATAGAGAGGATGTTGAAAAAACAATCACACATGAATGAGAGAAGTAGTGATTCCTTGTGAGCGTGTGTGTGTGATTTTTCTTCCTAAAATTGCAGAACTGGTTTGCTACGATAAAGTGAGGCTTTTTTTAGCTGTATTATTTAACACAATTACAGCCTAACAAATCTATAAGGCATGACAATTAAGAGAATCCTGTAACTACTAACTCTTCTCTTCGTCAAGTACAGTTTAGTCTAGAAAGTTCCTGTATTTCTTCATTCATTCAAGTAATCA
>Ga0325404_1008136_pt1 | contig 10828 bp, 9 predicted proteins | sample PopdelMetagenome_18_FD_205664 | JGI IMG/M metagenome (GOLD analysis project Ga0325404, IMG submission 205664) | Populus deltoides microbial communities from Bellville, Georgia, United States - Xylem-Control-R1 | ecosystem: Host-associated > Plants > Phyllosphere > Stem > Wood/Secondary xylem...
AAAGCATTAGCGCCATAGATTTGTGCCGTGCAGACTTTGGTTGGTATATGAAAGGGCTAGGATTCTTTTGTTAACCTCTCAAAAGTTGCAGAAAATATAAATAAGGCCTGCAAAGTGAAATTATGATCCTAACATGGTCTTTAAACGTTTTGCTTGTGATTGTGATTTGCTTTGAGAGGTGATTATAATTTGCATTCATGCTACAAATGACAAGCCAAATCCTGTGCAGAGAGTAACGAAGCAAACAATAAAAAATGGTGAATTTGTTACAACAGACGATTAGGCAAATAAAAAAACTATGCCTAAAACGACAGCAACCAGATTAGTAGAAGCCCAAATACAATCAGAAAGGTGTATTCTTCTTCGCCATGGCAAACACACACATACAATCACTCAAGCTATGGCAACCTGAATAAACTCACATCTTGTTAAGAAAAAAACTTGGTCAGTTACATTTCCTTCTATACTTGATCTTCTGGTCCTGCGAGTATGACCTGTAATTGCAAGCTAAGCGTGAGGGACGAGAGCGTTTTCCAGCAAAAATATCAGGAAAGGGGACTGAACTTTTAATGCTGAAAAGATTGTGTTGGCATGTAAAATAGAAAGAATAAAAAGGTACCCCGTTGCAATCATAAGCGTATTTCCGGGCAAGCATTATCGCTGCATTCCTGTCTCGCTCAGATTCAAATGTTAATACAAATGAAAGGCCCTTCCTTGGTTGCCAAAACAAGGACCTTGCAGCAGTGCTGGCATTGGTTCTAACTCCACACAACTGCAGGTAGATAAGGGCAATGATCAAAGAGGTACAACATACTTATTGGCAGTGTTTTGAGTTTGTCGGTCATGTCATTTTACAGTAGTCTCGCATAGGCAGAACAAGTACCTGCATTGATGCTGAATAAATTTCTCTAGCCTTTGTAATCCACCCTCTGCAAAGCTTTAGCCTCATCTTTCCCACATTAAACACATGAACAGAATGTGATGGATGATCTTGTCCATTCATCTGGGAAATAACCACCTGCATTCCATGAAATGCCAAAGCCGAGTAAAAACAAGTGGAACCCATGAAATATCATCCTATGTGTGCGCTTATTGTAATGTGTGTGTTTGCTTTTTGTGGATGACCACAATACATGTTATTGCAATACAATAATAAGCATAAAACGGAAAAAATGGGAAAGGGAAAGAACAAGGCTACATACGCTGAATTCACAGCTAGATTTTCTCAAAAGATTCTCTACACGGGTTGCCAATCCTGCAGCTGTTACAAGTAATTTGATGCATTAGTATAGATGTTGCAAGCACCAAAGATAATAGATCCCTGTCTAGCAATCTGATACAGATTAAAAGAAAACAATAAGAACAGCAGGGAAGAGGTACTGGACAGCCACAGAACAATATTGTTTATTGACGGAAACAATAATTCATAACTAACACCAACCAGGTTCAATGGGACCGGAAGTTGTCACGATGACTTTCTGGCCATGTGAAACAATGTCTACTTGCAATACTCGGCCAACATCAAAGGGTTCAGGAGCATAAAAAGTTTTATTGGCACCTGTAGAGTCAAAATATTGAATTATGCAAGATGGAGAGCGATGTAAGATAACAAACATAAAGGCTCTTGAAACATCTCAACTGCCGTCATTAAGATTAAAGGGAAGCATAAAAATTTAGGACACGGATAAATACATCAATGCTTGGAATGCCTACTGAATTTCATCACTGATGACACCATCTAGGATTGTGCTTAAGGGGGGCTTAAGGCTTAACTGAACACCTAATTGTCCTAAAGAATATTCCAGATGAAGCACCATGAGCTATGAAATCATTTTTAATACCAGTAGAGCACTCTGCTTCTGGACGGACTTCTTGATCCTCAGTTAAAAGGGAGGAAACAAAGCAAAGCAAAATATATTACAAAATAATCAGACCTAGATGTGCTACAAAATCATGTTATATCAATTGAATACCTGAAATAACTTCATTTTGGCTGTCTTCAGATGATACACGGTACCACTGAACTGAACACTTGGAAAGGGGTGGAGAACTATCTGAACGAGGCTTGAGTTGTAGAGATGAACCTAGAGTTTCAGAACCATCTAGGACATATGGAGCAGATTTATTTTGCTCAGCTCTCTTGCTCTTTGCCAGCTATAAAGGAAAAGGAAACCATGCACACAATACACAAACTCAGTTTTTGATGATTTCAGTATCATGTTAGTATGGAACAGGTGCTAATATTACACAACAAGTATGACATGAACTGAACATTTCAGCATTAAAAAATGTATAAGAAGAAAATTATATCATATCAGCCAAAGCAAATGGTGTGAAAGAAATTGTTTTCATGAGAAATAAGTTTATGACAACATTAAACAAACCTCTTTCTGAAGTTTAACTGAAACTAGAGATTTCTCCTGAATTTGATTTCGTAGAGCACGAAGCTCATGCACCATGTCTATAACCTGCAAAAGCGTTATATGCTTTATAGTCAATAAAATATTGTTAAATAAATCCATTACACTGTCACAACTGAATAATCTGAGCCATGTGCATAAAATGTGGCTAGAGGAAAGAACATGAGGCTAATATTAAATTACCATCAATAGATCCCTGTAATAATAAAACAGATCCATCAATATCCTATCTGCTATCACGGGTGAATAGAGAAAAATAATGTACCTTGCTTGGCTGATGCAATAATTTAATTCGTCTAGCCTCTTGAACCTCCTCGACTAGTTCCTCCACATCCTGCAGTAGAAAGCATGTAAATGGATATTTTCATGGCATAATCAATAGTCATCTCATGTTCCAATTGATATTGCAGACCTTTTACTTGTATGGTTATAAACAATCGATAGTCATCTCATGTTCCAATTGATATTGCAGACCTTGTACTTGTATGGTTATGTGCAAAATGTTATAGTTGTAGCTGTATTATAAAGATGATATAGCTAAGCTTCCAGAGGAAAGGCATATTAAATTATCAGATATCCATGATAAATTCCAGCATTGCAGTGAACAAAATTATGCAAAATCATGTTTACGTGAAGAATACTCAATTTTCACAACAAGGCAGTACAGTTTAGTGTGTTGGGGTGCAACAAATAGTTTAATAGAAGACATTTAATGATGAAAGAACTCACAGCAGCCTGGTTTTTTGAATTTTGAGCGTCCCTTTCTTCTTCATCCAGGGCCTCTCCAATCCTTTGCACAACTGCTCTGGCACTTTCAATTTCAGCACAAGCAAAAGATTTCTCTTGGTTCACTAACTTTTTAGCATCTTCAGAAGCCTGTAGACATAAATAAAATATAACTTTATATATTTAAGGATTTTAGAAGGTTGGCGAGGAAAAGCTCTATAAGAAGTGCATTTACACAAGGTTTTCACAGGCACGAATTACAGAAACTTCATCAATCAAAAGGGGAGCATTAGGACAGCAACTCTAAGGCATTATTCAAGGATTAACGATGATTAGGCCATTAGGATGAGAGAATCACATGGTATCCTAAGTGATACTCAAAGTCTAGACCAATCCTGTGTTTGATTTATTAAGCAACATAGGAAACTAAAGGGAAATGCCATGCTCTAAATCATGAAAGGCACCAGATGATATATCTATTGCAAAAAAAAACCTCTGCGCAAATTTACAACACTATCAACTAACCTGTTTAAGAAAGTTAGCCAACTTTTTCACTTCAAATTTTTCTTGAATTAATTCTCCTTCTTTTTGAGTCAGTTTAACTGCTAATGCCTCCACCTGCATAAAAGATTATAGTTGACAACAATTACCATATTGCAAATGTAGAAACAGAATAAGATATGCATTCAAGTGCACTTGCAAGAAGACTTCTTCGGGTATTTTAAAGAAACACAAGTGGTAACAAAAACACCAAAATACAATTGGAAGCTTAAATAGGTAATGAAATTGTAGAAGGGTGTTGAAATGCATGTTGAAAATATCAAACACATGTTACTATTCGAAACATACAAAAGACTGTCTGCCTATCAACTGCTTTTCTACAGAAAACAAAATGGAAAGGTGGGGAAAATACAGACCATAGAGATGGCTTTCTCCACATCTTCCTTGTTTCGCCCTGCCATACGACCTCTTAAAGATTCCAGGGCATCTCTAAGCTTCTTTAAAAGAACATGTCCTTCCAAGGAAGCCACCTCTCTAAGCTTTGCCTGAATTTTAGAGAAACAACTACAATTAATTTTTCATAGATCCACATCAGAAGTTCATACTCTTTTAAGACAAGGCGAAAAGGCATAGTAGAAGCTAGCAGAAAGGGAAAGGGCAGATGGCCTTTGATTAAGTTAAGTAAACACAAGATATAGATTTCAATTGTAGATTCAGGCTGTGTTTAATCTTAGAAGAGTATTCCTCATTTGTGCACATCCATGAGTTTGTGTCATGCATAATTAAAAAGAAAATGGATAAAGCCATATAGAGAAAATGGCAAAGTTCAAGAACCTCTTCGGCCAACTTTGCTGCAGCAGTCAAGTTCTTGTCGAATTTACAAGCAAGGTCACGAACTGAGAGTCGCTTGTGTTGATCTGACAGCTGCGTGGTTTCCTGTTCGACAACCTCCTTTAAAGATGGACCCTCCTTGTCCTCTTTTGGCTCTTCCAAAATCTGATTATCAGGTCCTAATTTATATTTTGGAAACCCATCAGAAGCAAAGCTCACATCAGCTGAAACAGGAAAAACTACTTCTCCCTTCATATTTTCCTCAATTTCGGGACTTATCTTCGTCATTTCTGCTAGATTAGGTTCCTGCTCACCATAAGCCAGTCCCAAAAAACATCATCAAACTTTAAAACTTGAATAAGAGAAAAATTTAAAGACACGTTGAAATTTCAAATCTCGTCAAATTTCAGAGCACAAACCTCCAGATGATTGTGCAAATTAAGAAACCATAGAAATGCACTTTAAAGTATAACATGTTCTGAGAAGGCAGCGTATAATCTAGCAAAAGTCTTGATCAATCATATTTAATTGTATCAGAAATTACACAAGCAAACCGAGGGAATTATTATTCAAATGCACGAAGGCAAAAGGAGTTGAAGAGAAGGAAGGGCCATATATTACGTTGAGTAAAGATGCAAGAAATCGATGGTTAATTTTACAAATTAAGCGGAAACTCAATTCGCTAATGCCCACAAGTACCAAGTCTCACAAATCAAATGCAATTACTAAGCACCAAATTTCAAACAACTTCATTTAAAGAACAGAATATTCATCGATCTGCAGCAACTCTGATCTCCAATTTCTAACACAAACCTTTCCAAGCTACTATAATGATTCAAAAGAACATGATAGATAGACAGAAAATAAGAACCTCTTATTTTTCCAGCTCAATATTACAACCATGAAAAAAAAGGAGAGACTACTGTCATCCTAGTAAAGATTTTAATAAAATAAGGAAACAAATTAGTCCATAAAAGTATCTTCTTTACTTATACTTGCAGTCACCAAGTGTATGTTCTTAACTACATTAGTACATTTCAACAACTCCAACCCACATTACCAAATTTCTACACACAACAAATTCTTCACCAATCAAAACCTAAACTTTCTTCAGAAAAGTAAAACACATTCCAAATTCTAAAGCAACACTCAAGCTTACAGCCAAGATCAAAACTTTGCAACCAAAAAGCATAAATTGAGCACCAACCCTTACTCTATAAACCAAATGATGAAAACCCAGATGAATAAAACAAAGAAAAGAAGCTAAAAGAAGCACTTACAGAGATAACAACACAATGTGTGACCAAACCTCAAAAATATGCTTAACACCAGTACATGAAAGAAAGATTCTTGCCGCAAGTTGACACTGTGAGATTCTACAAAGAGAGCAAGATAGAGAAAGGAGGAGAATATGAAGTTAGAAAAGAAGGAGAAGAATCTAAGGAGGGTTTTTTCTTTGCTAAAAGGAAAACACTTTGTTGGGTAGCCTGACTGACTAAATTTCTATTCTTCTCTGTGTTCAGTGTTTCCTTCTCTCTCAACAACAACAGCAACAACTACAACGAAGATGTCATGTTGCTGCAATGTAATATTTTGTGTTATAAAAGACAGTGTGTGTGGTCAAATAGTTAAAAGTGAAAAGCCAAAAAGCCTGCTCTCTTCATGCGCTGGTCCCACTGGACCACCTTCTTGTTTTGGTCCTATCCCATCACCTTAGGGTTTGGGCCTTCTCCTTCTCTTTCTAGTGTGTTTGGCAGGTGGTTGGGTTGGTTGAAAGATGCTTATCGAAGAAAAGCAACCTTGCTGTGACCGTTCCTGACCTGATTCATGGGTTAACTTGGCGTCTTGACTTTTGCACGTGCAAAACCGAGTCCAGCTGAGGTTTTAAATCGAACCGATTTTGAAATCTTTACAGTTAGATTTTGAAATCTTTGCCCAAAGACCCCTGTAATCCGATCTGATCCTCTCAATCTATAACCCGAGCTTTATCCAGAGTTAACCATGGCGGTATTTTACAACCGTGCTTTATACAAGAAAAAGAGCTGTAACTAACAACATATTCTATACAGGAATCATTAAATCGACTGGCAATGATTTTTGTGATACAACAAAATGAATGAACATACATATGTACTGTTTGGAGGTCCCCATCGAAAATGAAGTTTAAGGTATAGGCAAAACGACCTCATAAAACATAGGATGCGTCCTGATAATCAGAAACCGCAGTAGAGGTCGGGAATATGCTATGCATGCAAGAGATTTAGTACGTGAGAGCGTATGTGGTCGAGAGAAAACTGCCCGTGTCATTTGTTTTGCTGGACTCTCTTGGAATTTGGCTAAAACACAGCCTCTGTCTTTCTCGTGAATGTTTTGATTTGCTTCATAGAAAGAATTTAATCAATCACACCACCATTATTGAGGGTTTAAAGTTTTATATTTAAAAATCAATATCGATTATACATATTTTCTCGAGTAAATTAAATTTATAATTTTTATTAAACATGTTTTTCAAAAAATTTTAATGTTTAGTTTTGACTTGAAAAAAATTTATCAAGTCAATCAGAATTATAATTTAACTTAACCAGACATTAAGATTTGATCAAATCAACATCAAAACAGGTTTGCCGAATCAACCCGTGAAGCCCAACCAGATTTAATAATTATTTTATTTGATAATAAGATAAAAGCTATAACCAAATACAAAAATAAAACGACAAACCATGCATGTGAAACAAAACGATATAATAGGTTGTTGAAAAGAAACAAAAGAACAGAAAAAATAACACATGGAAGAGACTTGAGATGAAGGATTCAGTGTTTTCCATTTTCATTTCTTTCTTTAACTTCTTTATGGGAGGCTCCATGATGTACATGCACATGTGCACGATGCCATACAATCCAAACATGGCCGCAACAAATTTAATTAATTACACAAAAAATAAAATCAAACTAATACTAATAATATACATTAGACTAGAACTGTGTGTGTTTGTACTAGGTGGTGGTTAAACAAGTCTTAATCATCGTTAATTAGATGGGTAAACAACCGTTTTGTTACTTTATAGGAGCTTATGCAAGAAACTTCTTTAAATTCAAAAGTGAAAATCATAATCCAATCAAAAAGTATCATCTGCGCGCATCATAATTGTCAATAACTTGTATCAACCATTTTTATTAAAATAAAAAAAAATTAATTTCTTTTAATAAATCTTGGTGGAGTTTGAACAAGTCGATGAAGTTATTAAAACTTCAGCTAAGTTAGGCAGGTATTATCCGATAATATCTTGTTTAATTTAATTTTATACCCTTAATTTTTTTTTTTTTTTGATATTAACCTGCCAAGCTTTAAGGAGTTTAATAGGTATGTTTTGCATAATATAATAAAAAGAGCATGAAAGTTCCTTGAGAACTAAGGTACAATGTTTGAAATGATGTTGAGTACGAACAGATAAATGTAACGGCTAATTAATTTGATAATGTGTGCTTTAAGCCCTAGAGCTTTATGGTAAACACAGAATATTGTTTGTTTATTGATGGTGAGTGGGGGAACAACTGGTAGGTGATATTGGGGAGGCTCGAAGGTCTCTGATCAGCTGATTAAAGCGGGAGCTTTGAAAGTATGATTAGGGTTTAACAAACTATACCCCATGAATCCCAAGGATTGTGCCCTAACTCACCCACTTTGGTGGTCTTGTGGGGCTCTCGGTCTTGGCTTCTCATTACCCATTATTCCCAATCTTTTTCCCCGATCCTTTCAGATTGTCAAAAGGTATGTAGATTACTAAACAAAACCATGGAATCATATTTTAAGAAATCTTTCCCTGATGATTGTTGATTAAGATTTTCTGTCCAAGATGGAATTACGAAGGTAATGCATTGAGTAGGTTTTTGTTTGAAATTGCGTTTTAAAAATGTGTTTGGTTTGGAAAATATTAAATTAATTATTTTATAGTATATTATGATGATTTTAATATTTAGATGTTAAAAATATCAATATATATATTTTTTAATATATTTTTAAATAAAAAAAATATTTTTAAAAAATATCTTGCATCACAATACCAAACACACATTAAATATTTGACATTTGAGCTTATAGTTTTTTAAGATTATCTTTTACTTAGAGTCTGTTTGGCTCTACGGTTGAACCTGCGTTTGACTAAATTTTAAATTTTTTTAACTAAAATTGAGTGCGGTTTGTACCTTTTGGATCGTTTTGATGTGCTGATGTCAAAAATAATTTTTAAAAAATAAAAAAACATCATTGGCATGTATTTCGGCACAAAAAGTTATTTGAAAAGCAACTACTATCACACTACTAAACACGCTCTTACTGTAACTTTGAATGAATTAAATCTTTATTTTATTATTTGCCAAAGTCAGTTTATTTTTTCAAATTTCAACCAATAACTGGAATTTAATAAAGCACCGAACTTTAAGTCAGTCAAAATGTTAAGTTGCCAAAGTCTCATAACAAATACTATATTTTAAAATCCAAACCCTTGACGTCAATTAAAACCTATATATATATATATATAACACTGCATGCGCGCGGTCCAAAATCTTTTTTCTTCCTCTAACTTTCATTATCTTTTTAGGTATTTTAGCATTGTAGAAAGAAAAAAAAAATCATAAACATTGAATTCTAGAAGGGGTTTGATTTGGGTTCGAGCTAGGAAGAATCAACATGACCTAAAGCAAGTCCCACCTTCAACACAATCAATCTTGCCAGCTATTTAAGCCTACGAGTCCCTTTCTTCCTTTTCCCTTTCACTTTTTTTTTTCGGGTCTTGAAAGCAATCATGGAGGATGGATGCTAGATGGGTTGAAGCAACGTACAAGCTAGCCTCTTTTTTCTACTTGCGAAGAGGAAGTGCATTATATTATTGCAAAGGCATCAAAATGTTCGTAATATATCCTCAACACCTCCACATGGTAGGGTCCAAATCCCAGCTTGCATGGGTTACTCCCAATACGTAATATATACAGGCCATGCCCTCTTGGTGATGTTGGCACTTAATTGGCACCAGTTTTCCTGACAATTTGTCAATGATTCCTATTTAAAGTTCATGAAGAAGCAAGTTTTATCATGCAAAAAGTTTTTGGCCCTGTAGAGGTGATTGATTTTCTTTGAAAATCAAGCTGTCCATGCCTATGCCATGCCCAAGGAAGCATGAGCTTGCACAGTAACGCATGGTTCTAAAAGTCAGTCTTTGTCTTTAAGACTTGCATTAAAGATTTATCATTTTGAAGTGACCATTTGTATGGCTTAATTTTCTCTCTAAAAACTTATGGTAGTAATCATATCCATGGTTGGCATATGGGCAAAGGTGCTTAATTGGAGGTGATTTTCTTAAAAAAAAAAAAACATAATTGTCCTTATTAGTTCTAGAGCTTTTAGTTTGCCCCTTCTTTATTTGTATTTCCCTCGAAGCTTGCCCGTTATTCCATGACATGTCTAGGAAAGAACATTTTTTTTTTTAAAAATGGTTTGTTATGGAAATTCTATCTCTACCTCTATGGTAGTGTTTGGTAATGTGTTTAAAAAGTGTTTTTCAAAGAATTTGAATTTTTTTATTTTAAATTAATATATTTTTTCATGTTTTTAAATTATTTTGATGTACTGATCTCAAAAATAATTTTTAAAAAATTAAAAATATTATTGACATATTTTTCTAAATGAAAAATACTTTGAAAATCAACTACAACCACACTCCAAACACACACTACATATGTAAAATCTTTTTATTTTAGGGTTCTATTATCACCACGTACGATCTAATTAACTAAATAAAGCCAACTAGATTTCTGCGCGCATAATTTAATTAAAATTATGTATATTAAAATCTTCATTGACTGACATTTTAATTGTTGATTGATTAGGATCATGTCTGTATTCCCTCACTCACCGAGCTACTTGAAGGTGGGTTTATATAGTTCAAGTTAATCTCTCTCTTCAACACATATAAGAGGAAAATAGCAAGAGGAGCAGTTGACATAATTAGAGCATATATATAACCACAAACCAGCAAAAAGATAATATTTATAATTAGCATCGCCTTATCTTAACAAATATTTAATCAAATTCGCTGTCAGAATCATTATATATATATATATATATATATATATATATATATATGTATATTAAAGGTTGATAATGTTTCCACTCTATCCTACATCTAGAGGCAGACAGGTTCATAAAAAACTAAGGAATATCATGCTGCAGAAGAACAAAGTGTTGATCACTAGAGTCCAGAGAAGTATAATTTCTAACGTGAAAAAACGTTCACATGATAGGAATCTCAGCTTGATCGATCGGCGCCCACATAGTCAAAGGTTTTCCGTGCTCC
>Ga0325404_1008137_pt1 | contig 10828 bp, 7 predicted proteins | sample PopdelMetagenome_18_FD_205664 | JGI IMG/M metagenome (GOLD analysis project Ga0325404, IMG submission 205664) | Populus deltoides microbial communities from Bellville, Georgia, United States - Xylem-Control-R1 | ecosystem: Host-associated > Plants > Phyllosphere > Stem > Wood/Secondary xylem...
TTTCCTGTGCATGTGTTGTTTGGGATAGAAGCCAGTGATTCACTAGGAATCCGATGTTCATATCATTTTAAAATTGGACTTTACAAACAAGGGACTCCAACTTTCCTAATCAGAATGGCTATAATCAGATACAACTCAAGTGCAAAACAACCGCCTACATGTCAACACCCTACTTCTCCATGGCTTCTATCGTTTTAAAAGGGTGCACGAGAGGTTGATTGTTTTTTTAAATATTTTTTTATTTAAAAATATATTAAAATAATATAAATATTTTTTAAAAAATTATTTTTAATATCTTCAAATATTTTTTTTTTATTTTAAAAAAATCTTAAATTTTTACCCAATCGGCCAAAACTACCCAATCCACACCAAACATGTGCTGAATCATTCTGGAATTGACCTCCTCTTCGTCATCGCAAACGATAAATAGTTCCCACTTCCAATTATTATTATTTTTAAATATTCTCCTCTCTTAAAAGTATCCTCTCTCACTGAGAAATATATAAACAACTAACCTTTCTCATTTCCCTCCATCTCTCTCTCCCCAAATTTTCTCCTGTCTTCTATTTCTCGACCCACAGAATATTCATTTAAAATCATAATGACGTCATGTTTCCGGCGGTTAACAACGGGGCCCACGCCACCAAGCGGACCGGCACAATCAAGGCAACGAAGTACGGCAGATATTCTCTCTCTACCTCTAAAACGAATTTCCATAAACCAACAGCCAGGAATTCTCCTGAGATCATCAAGGCAGTACTCCAGATCATTCATAATCGAGGCAGTTGAACCAGGGGACCGATCGGGGGGTGGAAATGAAGCTGAAAAGGCGGGGCCATGCGCGTGCTTGGTGGGAGATCAGACGGTGGGAGGCGTGGTAGAGAGTATAGATCGGACGGTTGAGATTAATGGAAAGAGGGCAATAAGCCGGAGTGATAGCAGGAGCAAGGAGGACCGAGCGGTAGAGGTGGCGATTGCAGCGGCGGTTACGGTAGTGTTGGGGGTAGGGAATCGGGTGCTGTATAAGCTGGCTCTACTTCCTCTCAAGCATTACCCCTTCTTTCTAGCTCAGCTCGCTACTTTCGGGTAATTGATTTTTTTTCTGCTAACTGTTTATTTATTCCATTTTTTTTTCATTTTGATATTTTCAGTGCCGCGTCTTCAAATACTTTCTTTTATAATTTTTTTCAATAATAATGCACGTCCAGATTGCATATTTAGCAAAATAAAAAAGTAATTATTATTATTATTATTATTTTTAAATAGCACAAGAGAATTAATATTTGGGAGTGAAATAAACATTTAAGAAGCTGGTGGAATGGATCCAAAATTAAATTGGGGGCTTTTATAATTATCACAAGTGTTACAGACTTAGTCCCAGTCGTAATGTCTTACACATTTACACTTGTCCTTTACCACGGGGCAATAAGACAACAAGTTCAATTCAATATTTTTTTTTCATTTGCGTGTGGTTTCTGTCTATGTATTTTGACTCTTTTTCACCGACCCTTCATTTTTTACTATCCTTTTCCTTGGATAGATAACCTCAAATTATTGTGTGGTTCCAGAATTCAATTACTTCATTTCAAGTCACTTTCGCAGGAAAAGGAAAGAACTACGTTTTACTCTTGGTTTTTTTTAACAACTTCATGAATTTAAGAGCAAAACTTAGAATTAATAATTTATAAGACATGTTCATGAATGTGGACCGTGGGGATAGCAACATCGTTATAGGACATGATAATTATTTTTGTTGACCATTAGGGAGTGTTAATTTATGGGTGGAGCATTTGAATTTTCTCGCCGTATTTGGTTTGAGGGGTGGGTTTGAAAGGGAAGGGAAGGCATTACAACTTTTGAGACAACCAATCATATTGAGAGATTTGCTATGATAATAATTTATTTTGATTATTTTACAAGCTGGGTTGTACACGGAATCATGTGCTGGATTTTATATTTAATTTGGATTTGTTTGAATAATTTTCATATTATCTTATAAATGTTGTCAAAGCTGTATTTTATTTTTGCATATATTTACTTTTATCAACAACATGTCATTGGTCATAAGCTAGCCTCCTTGATTTCTTTCATTAATAAAGGAAAAACTTAATAATAAAGGATAAATTAATAATTATGAAATTAAAATTTACTTTCCATCCCCCAACCAAACAAGAATGAAGTTCATAACCTTCTCTTTTACAAATAAGTTCACAACTTTCATTTTCCCTCATTTATATCTAAATAAGGGGACGGTTCATATTCCATCTTTACCTTTCCTTATCCTATCTTACCCTTCTCGCACGCAAACCAAACATAATGTACATAATGTTAGAGTTACACTATCAGCCTCCTATTTTCGTCCTTTTTTCCCCACAATTTTTCTAACCACCGAGTCCTACTAATTAATAAGAGTCATAAATTTTCAAGGTTTTTTTCAGGCTAATTTTCATTAATGGAGACTAGATCTTTCATATTTATGACTATTGTGTGCGATAATACTGGATGCACAACCTTCTGAACCAAATAAGAATATTCTCGGTTGAAAGAATGATCGAGCTTTATAATAGTGTAAAAAGCTGTGCTACGTCAAAAATGTGAAGATGCTGGAGGCTTTATTTGTCTATCTGCACCTTTTGAATGTGGCCGTGACAATCATGCTTAATGGAGAATTGGGAACTCTCTTCTCTTTCTGTGAAAATTATTGCTGCTTTATTATATAATAAATAATTAAAAAGAAAAAGAAAACGAGACTTTAGGAATCTTGGAGATATTCTCAGAGCTGCAAAAAGAAAGAAAAAATGGGTTTGTGCACGTAATTGTGCCTTGTGGGTCCAATGCGAATGAGAGCCTTACATGAAGAGTAGAAAACGTTTGTTAGATTTCCATGACAGAAAGAAAGCAAACGCTGTCATCATTCATCACCGGCACTCGGCAGTTACTTTCTTCTTCCACAGCTCCATTAGACGCCATCATGTCAAGTGGGCACTTTGAAAACATTGGGTGGGCCATGTGATCTTCTAATTTCATAGTCTAATCCCTCTCCTTTAGCTTTTGGTTTGTGGTCCGGAAACAACTTTTGCATTTCACATCATATTTGTCAAATTGCACATATGCCCTTCACTTCTTTGAAAGTCACACTAACCCTTCTGACGGGACCCTTTTCTTTTGGGATTTTTGGTCCTTTTGCTAATGGGCTTGATAATTTCAGGGTCCCATTAAAATTTAGTGGTTTATTCAACCAAAAGGAAAACAGAAGAAAAGGAAGGGATTGATATTTGATGGTTTAACAACTATCAACCATCATAACAAAAAAAAAAAAAAAAAGAGGAAAAAAAGGAAGAAAACAGTCCACATTCCATCATCAAACTTCATTGATATGTACCTTGGCAATTAGTAACCAAAACTATGGGGTTCTCACTGTCAAAATGTGGAGCATGCGTCTTATTGTTTCCTAGAATTTTAGACATGCCGTAGAAATCAACGATTGATTGTGGATCCTTGGCTTAATTAGATAAATGTTTCATGAATTTTTCATTGATGAGTGATAATTTACTAAGAAATGTATGAGTTTGTCCATGAAGGTTTAAAGAAAAACATATTTCAGAATGTAAAGTTTTACAATGTGATTTTCTTAATTATTCCTGAAGTTCCTAATGCTAATAATGAAGCATTATTAATTATAATGTACATTTTCTCTCTTTTACTCTCTTTTTGAAATTTTCCAATCTCCATTTCTTATGATTGATTCACAAATCAAATTAAAATTTAGGAGCTTTTAGTAATGAAGTCAGGAGCATTTAGATGTAATTAATGACATTGCTGTCAGGGGTGATTAAATTTTTTGTGCCTCCAAAAATTCAGGATGAACTCAAATGGATCTTATTTTGTTCAATATTTTTCTTTTTCCTTTTTCTTTCAGATATGTTATTGTATACTTCACCATCTTGCATATTCGGCACCGTGCTGGCATCGTTACAGATGAGATGCTTTCTATGCCAAAAGCTCCGTATATTCTTGTTGGACTCTTAGAAGCTCTTGGAGCTGCAACTGGAATGGCAGCTGGAGGTATTATGTCTCATTATTATCTGATGATTTTTCACTTCATTGTGATACTTCCAATATAAATTTTATGGTTTAAATTTGAATTTTTCTATAAAATTTGTCCTCCTAAACTGTGGCGCAGCATCCCACATAAAAAAATTGATGTACTAGTAGACAACAATGACAACTAAGCCTCAGTCCCAAATTAGCCGGGGTTAGCTATATAGATCCTTTTATGCTATTCAGCTCAATCACTAATCTGCACCTACTAGTATACCATTTGGATTTTTGTAATTTCAGACCTGTTTTAGCCTAATTCTTACACTTCGTTCATTTAAAGGAATCAGCAAATGCACACTGCATATTTGAAATAATACGAGTATAACACCCCACCCCACTAGTAAGATCTCATAGGCCTCACGAATTTATTCTTGGCAGCTACGCATGACCCTAAAACGCGTCCGACTAGTCAAGGTGAGCATGCTCATATAAAGCCCTCCTTCAAGTTCTCACCTGCCGATGTGAGATATTACAATCCACCCCCCTTAAGGAGCCCGACAACCCCGTCGGCACCATCGGACAACCAATGAGCCGGGCTCTAATACCAAATATAACACCCCACTCCACTAGCAAGATATTGTTCGCTTTGGCCCACGGGCCTCACGGATTTGTTCTTGGCAGCCACGCATGGCCCCAAAACGAGTCCGACCAGTCAAGGTGAGCATGCTCATATAAGACCTTCCCCCAAGTCCTCACCTGCCGATATGAGATATTACAATAAGCTTCTTGTCCATTAATGATTGAACTTCACTTGTTATATAAATACCGAAAAAATTCTATACATATGTTATTGAAGTACCCTTCAAGAATGCCATTTCTTATTTTTACGTTTCTCTCGAACATTAATTTCGGGACAATACGTTTATAATTTTCTTCAGGTGCATAAGATATGTTTCTTTGACTGCTAACACTATCTTCTCTTATTGTTACTAAAACAATTTGTATCTAGTTTCATGAGTTTGTTGCGGGTAAAAATTCTGTCAGAATCTGACCCACTCTATTTGTAATCTTCTGCCTTGAATCAGCAATTCTTTCTGGAGCATCAATTCCAATTTTGTCTCAGGTAAGCCTCATTCATTAGATAGCTTGTTTTCTCTTGAGACGTTAGGTTAATACTTGTAGAATCCTTTTTTTCTTCAACCAATTTAGCTACTATTTTGTTATTCTTGAAGAACACGCTTTAAACTAAGAAAACTTTGAGAGCTGAAGGCTGAAGTTGGAGGCTAAAACATTAGAAGTGTGAAAGTAATTGATTTTAATGCAAAAGGTATCCTGATATAGTAAAGCAAAATGTATACTTCATACTATAATGTGATGAACTCTCTGTTAACAAAATTCAGAAGCTCACAATTATCTGAACCATTCTTGTTTTCAAATGGTAGATTATCAACAATTGGGTAGTTAATTTTGTCCATTACTTTTCCTGCAGACCTTTCTTGTGTGGCAGATTCTCTTGTCCACTATTTTTCTTGGGAGGAGATATAAAGTCAACCAGTTGCTTGGATGCTTCTTAGTTGCCGTTGGTGTAATAATAACCGTGGCAAGGTAAACTTTTATATCCAAACCGAGAGGCATGTTAATTGTAATCTTGTGTTTAGAAATCTACAAATTGTTGTCTGATTGCCCAGAAGGATTCCAGTTTGCATCATTCACCAGTTGTTGTTTGAGTATTTCAATTGCATGGCTATGTGTACTTCTGCAGCGGACCGAGTGCTGGTTCGTTAAGGGAAGCTGGTATATTCTGGAGTCTTTTGATGATGTTCTCTTTTTTCTTACAAGCCGCAGATACAGTGCTCAAGGTTGGCATTCTAAACATTTACTGCACTTAAGAGTTCCATGCATGTATAGCTGTTCTGTAACAAACCGTAATTTTTTTATTTGTAGGAAGTCATTTTCTCGGATGCTGCTAAGCAGTTAAAGGTATGTTCTACAATTGATAGCGCATATTTGGTTTCTGAGACCCATCAGGAACGTTTTGGCAACAGAAAGAAGTTGTATTCAACTTTTATTTCATTTGAAGACACTATTGATGTTTTTTTTCCTGGGGGGACTTTTATTTCATTTGAAGACACTATTGATGTTTTTTTCCTGGGGGGGGGGGGGTGGTAAAATTTCAACATGGCATCAATGTTTTCAAACTCAATTTCATTTTCAGTAATGGCAACAGAAAACTGATTTAATTCAGTTGCTATCTTAAAAAGAGATGATCATTGTCATAGGTGATTAGAAGCTGCCAAATTATCTTGTATGCATGGAAATGAAATTGGATAAGTAGCTACTTCTGCCTCGTTTAGTACCTTTTCTTTTAGATCTTGATGTTATATAAAGACAATGTTGTTCCATCAATTGCAGGGGGGTTCTGTAGATCTATTTGTAATAAACTCCTATGGATCTGCTTTCCAAGTAGGTACTCAGCGATGATTTAAAATCCTCAGTTCTTGCTATCACTTAAACAGTTGTCTTTTGATTGCAGCATGAGTGTAAGTCTAAATTTTTTGTGTCTACATGTTCTGTAGGCACTGTTTGTATGCCTTCTTCTACCATTTATGTCGAAATTATGGGGTATACCATTTAGTCAGCTTCCAAACTATCTTAAAGACGGGGCAGTTTGCTTTCTAAACATTGGCAGTTTATCGAGTGGTAAGCTATGATTTATTAATACACCATCTTATTGATTAATTTTGTTTCAATATTTGTCACAGCTAAAGTCAGTATAATGTGTCATAAACCTGTATAAATGTAACTTAATTGGATGCATTTATCATGTTTGAGAAATTATTGAGAGGAATTAAAGCTGCATTGTATTATCTGTATCAAGAATTGGTTTCTTCATGTTCGATCTCAATTATAACATTGTTTTGAATGATTTGAACAATTGAGGTTACTCTACTGCCTTGGTTATTTATGTAAATATATTTATTGCAACTATGGTGTTTATCTGTGTGATGTATTTTAATTCCCTCTCTTATGTAATTGCCATTCATGCATTTACTTTTTATATCTCGGGATTTGGTGTATTATCGGGTAGAATGATGCAAAAGGATCTGTACAGCTGACCCCAACTAGTTTAGGATTGAGGCCTCGTTGTTGTTGTTGTTGTATTAGAGGTGAAAATTTAAAAAATAGTAAAACATGCATGTGAGGATAGAATGTAAATACAATTGTAAAAACTCTTTGAATTTATTTTATACATATTAGAAAAGGCATCCTCTTAAATTGATGTTCATATAGCTGATGCTAAATGGTTAAGCTTATACATTGCAGAATTTTGCTTTCTGTTAATTGGAATGTGATATAACGCTACACCTCATCTCAATCTCTCACTTTCATGTGTCGGAGGGCTCATTTCTACAGTACCGTAACAAGCATAAGAGATATATTTTTGTAAAATATAGAGAAGAGCATAGCATTGTGACATGAATGAAGTTTGAAATTTGGGCAAGCTTTTATAATCTTCCTTTTTCGTAGTGGTACAGTTATAGTCTAATGCTATGATGATGTAACATTTTATTTCTTTTAAACTTGGTTGTCCACAGGATGTGATGGTGCACCTCTGCTTCCTTTGTTGTTTGTGATTGTCAACATGGGGTTTAACATCTCATTACTGCATCTCCTCAAGATCTCTTCTGCTGTTGTGTCTTCCCTTGCTTCCACATTTTCTGGTATTTTTCTCTCTGTTTTCTTTCCTAATCAAAGTAGCTGCAACTTTCAATAACATAATCCAAAAGTTTGCAAGCCTATCAGTCACCTAACCCAAAAATAAGGACCGCAGTTGCATTTGGATCCCATGTACTTTGATGGGATTATTGCCCTTTTTTTATTTTGGAGAATTTGGATGGGGCGACAAACTTTTCACATGAAAGCCCTCAGCTGGAGCCATTATGATATGCAGTGTGAATGGTTGAAAACTGTGCAACATGTGTTCCCTTAGCCAATCATACATCATTTTGGGCTTAATTGTTTTCCTCGAATGACCTAACATGGCCATAAATGATACCACTTTCTGTTCTAGAAAAGTTATATGATCGTCGAGGGCCTGTTTGGTATTACCAACTGTTTTTGCTTTTCGAAAACAAAAAAACTGTTTCATATCTCAGCACGAATAACTAGTTAGTCTATTAAGGAAAATGAACATCCACTTTTGCTGTTCATAGGAACACTCTTAATCCTGTCATTTTGGGATCTTGGGAACAAGCACCATAACGATCCATGTTAAACATTGCCATCAAACAACACTTCAATCAAAATGCGTGGCTTCATTTAAGTGCCAATACAGTCGCATAACGTGCTCCTCAAAAGTGCCTTTAATCTTTATGACACTTGTCAGCATGGTACTTAGGAAGTAAATGGAGAGGTTATTTTGAATAACTTTGCATAATGGCTCTTCTATCTCACCATTTACTATATTCTGCCGCATAAATACAATGAAGATAGCTTTCATGTAGGTTTGCTGCAACTCCATGAAGCTATTATCAGAGCATAATTGTTCAACACTTTCTCTTGCCGGATTTGTATCATGAATTTATTCAACTGATAATTGGTTTTTCCCTTGTGTTGAATATGGCAGTACCAATAGCTGTGTATGTGTTCACACTGCCATTGCCATATCTTGGAGTCGCATCCTCCCTTCCAACTGGCTTTGTCGCAGGAGCCATCGTCCTTGTTTTGGGGTTGCTCATCTATGCCTGGACACCATCCAGGTAGAGCTTCTTTTGGTCACCCAATTACAATACATCGTTGTTTTTTTCATCATTTCCGTTTTCAACCTCAGAAAATGGTGTCGACTGGATTTCTGGTCACAGATAATAATTGGAAGAAGAAGAAGAAGAAGAAGAAGAAGAATGTTGACATTGTCGTTGTAATTCCTTTTGTTGTTATAATAGCTAGTGCAATTTTTTGGTCAACGTAGAACTGCTAATGCACATCCATGATAAGTTTCTGAGCAGGGAAAACCAATATAACATTTGTTTGAGGAACAGTGGCGAAGGCCTTTCAGGGAAATTGCCCACCTTATTGTTTTAAGAACAAAAAAAAAAAAGGGTTCTCCTAGTGCGGGTACTATCTCAATGTTTATAGGTTATTGCACTTCAGTTTGTTTTTGCTTGTAAATTTGTTCAAATTTGGAAGTCTTAACTAACAAGGAAAGAGAAGTCAGACTCAGAGTAACAGAAGGGGACAGCAACTCAACGAAATAATATCCTGTCACAAGGACCCCTGCTGTCTCTGCTATCTGTGATGACATGCGTTACTGATTGAGAATCCACCTCCCTCCAGAAGCCCCGCCTCGCAACCGGTTCTACCCCGTCTCAAGTTGTATTCTGCCGCCTACCAGCACCATCTGTATTCAACTTTACCCAGCCTGCCTTTCGGGGAATCCAATGAATATAATTTACCGTTACCTAAAGGCCATCTCAAATTATCAAGACCCAGTTCTTGGAAATGCCAAAATTCTTTTAACAAATAACAAGAATATACAAAACCAAATTAAAAATTCAAAGAAAAGGCAATTCACTTTATCTTGTTCATGAGCAAGACTTATATCCACTTTGTCTTTTTACCCACCCCCGTACACAATCCTTGAATGAGAGTTTGCTTTGTTCTTAGGATAAATTTTAATTTGTCTTTATATCAATTTCATCAAAATAAAATAGAATAGCAGAAAGGAGATAGATTATACTTTGGAAGAAGAAATTATGAACTTACCAGATGTCTAAAAAATTATAAAATAGAGATGCGATCTCTTTTAACATATCGGCACCAAACCATTTATCGGCACCAAACCATTTCAGGTGTTAAATATATAAATTAACTTACTTTTCGGCACAATCATTAAGAATTTTAGAACGGATCGAGATGTCAGCGTTAAAAATTCTATTTTCTCTGGGATTCATGCATTTTATCTGGGGCTTTAATATGACGATTCAACACTTAATATATGAGACTATATTCTTGCTGGGCATTCCCCTGTCGTGAAGGAGGGGAAAAAAAAACAAGAAGAGTTCCTACAAACGAGGCTTCTAGCTGTTCTGGAGAGGAAGGGAGGCGCATAGAAAGCTCTGTTTGCCTAATCATGGAGTGTAAGAGAAGTTAGAACATTGTTAGTTTTGCAAAAATGTCTGGTAATCAGCCTGGCTTACAAACCAAAAAGGTCCCGCAACTTATCCTGTAGCAACCATGGTGTAACAAGAGACAACAATGACAGACAGTGAGCTCGACATAGACATAATTGTCGTTAATAGATAATGTTGTGCTAATTAACCAGCTACCATTCATAATAGCCGAAGGAAGGATGGGATTCATGTTCATGGAGGTGAAGGATATGTTTGTTTTCTGAAATTTATTTTTTTAAAAGTTATTTTTTAAATTTTTTTGTATTTGTTTTGTATTAGAAAAGTTGGTCAACGGAAAATACTTTTTAGTTAAAGAAAAATTTGGCTTGATTTCCAGGAAAGTGTTTTCCTGAAAAAATTTGGGCGGAAAACACTTTCCGGAAATTGTGAAAAATTTAGAAATATCATATTATTTGCTGATTATATCAAATTTGATCATCAAACTTTTGATTGTTATATATATTTTGTTTTGAATATTTATTTTTCAATTTCATCTCTTAAAATTTAATTTTTATATTAAATTTGGTCCTTATTTTTATAATTGTTATTTGTTTTTTCCTTATCATTTTTTTATTGAAATTTTTTATCTATCAAATTTGGTCATCATTCTTTTGATT
>Ga0325404_1008138_pt1 | contig 10828 bp, 5 predicted proteins | sample PopdelMetagenome_18_FD_205664 | JGI IMG/M metagenome (GOLD analysis project Ga0325404, IMG submission 205664) | Populus deltoides microbial communities from Bellville, Georgia, United States - Xylem-Control-R1 | ecosystem: Host-associated > Plants > Phyllosphere > Stem > Wood/Secondary xylem...
GAGATGAGAAAAAAGAAAAAAAGGAGAAACCAACCTGATTGCCCATCCTGATGACAACATAAGGATCGCTGCTACGAACATCACGTACAGCAAGGTTTATACCACGTTTGACACGAATTCTGAGCAAACCCAAAATGCTCTCCATTAGACACCAAGCTTCTCCTCCTTGATGTGTTTGAGTTAAAAATGATTCTTTCTTTTTTAAATCTTTGATCACCTTCCCTCTTTTATATTACTGCATTTTCAACATGCCCCACCAATGACGTGACAGACAGGAGTTTCCAGGTAAAAAAAAAATACAAAACTGTTTATGTTACCAAATTCCATCAAATTTTAACTAAGTCAACACAATTTGATTTTTTTGTACAACTGTCTATAATATTTCTTTAATTTATATATATATATAAAATAGAGAGGCCCGGCTGCCTTGCCAAGTCCGTTATAAATTATTGGCTATGTTTGTTTTTTAAAATTTACTTTTTAAAAAATTATTTTTTAAATTTTTTTGTATTTATTTATTATTAAAAAAATTGGTTAACGAAAATATTTTTCAATTAAAAAAATTCAGCTTAATTTTCAAGAAAGTGTTTCCTTTAAAAATTTAGGTGGAAAACATTTTCTGAAAGTTGTAAAAAATTTAAAAATATCATATTATTTGCTGATTATATCAAATTTGGTCCTCAAACTTTTGATTGCTGTTTTGAATATTTATTTTTCAATTTCATCTCTTAAAATTTAATTTTTATATTAATTTTGGTCCTCATTTTTATAATTGTTATTTGTTTTTTCCTTATCATTTTTTATTGAAATTTTTTATTTATCAAATTTGATCCTCATTCTTTTAATTATTACTTATTTTATTTCAAATAATTTATTAAATATTAATTATTATTATTATTATTTTGATTTCTTCATATTTCATTTTTTTATTTTTTAAATTTGATTTCTATTATTTTGATTATTATTTATTTTATTTGAGATAATTTATGAAATTATATTTTTTTTTAATTTTATTCTCATTCAACTTTTTAATTTGTAAGATTTGTTTCTTATTATTTTAATAAATTTGAGAAAAATAAAACATTAATAAGTTATTTTTCAGCTTATTTTTCATGATATAATCAAACACTGGAAAGTATTTTTCAACTTATTTTTTATTACACTACCAAATATTAAAAAATAATTTACTTTTTTAAAATTCACTTTCTAAACAAACCTATTTTTCAGAAAAAAAAAAAATAGACATAGAGATTTGTTTTTTCCTTCTGGCCAGGTAAAAGAATTGTGAGTGAGTTTGAGAGGGAGGAAGATGAAAGATGGTGAATTGGGTGAGGCTGGCATGAGATGGTGAATTGGGTGGTTTTGTCTTTGAATAGACAGACAGCTAGCTGACCACCTTGGCTGTAAGGAAGCCTGGAACAACGGCAATCATGATATGGTTCGAGACCGTTTGTTCGTCGTGGTTTTTGAGAATTTTACCGTATTTTAATACTAAAAAAACACTTTCAAGAACCACAGTAAATCAGGATAAAGATAACAGGTACGCGTAGACGTAGTCGTAGTTCAATGCACAAAGACAAGACATCTTCTTCTTCTTCTTCTTCTTCTTCTTCTTTGTCTTTTGTCTGACGTTTCATGTCGGCTAACTTAGCAGGGTGACAAAATCCAATGACCAAAGAGTACCGGGCGTCCAAATAGAGGAAGCGCAGCAGCAGCAGCAGCTTCTTGAAGAAGGCATCCTCGTATGGATTGCCATCTGGCTCGTTTGGACGCGTATTTTGAACAATTGGGTGCTATCTTTATCTAGACTGGTTCCACAAACAAAAATATATCACCCAGAAGTTCAACGCTTCTTTTTTTGCGTCCAAAAGTCTATTTGCTTTCAAAACCAAACCCTATTTGATTTTATTTTTTTATTTAATTCGATTCAATTTTTGTATTTTTTTTAAGAATTGAAAGTAACCCAACATTAAAGAACCAGAAAACTAACTTCTTATTAGTTAAACTCTTTTTATCCCTTTTTTTTTTTTGATTGATTGATAGGTAAATTGTATGTTTATATTTACGTATTATTTATTTGTCTTGGATGTTTAAATCCTTGATGCTATTTTGTAGTTGATTGGAGCGTAATTTAGAATGATTTTTCTTTTGAAAAAAAATGATAAAAAGAAAACAAACAATAAAAAAGTCCTTGCTTTTGGGTAATCAACTGAATGCCCACCCTTAATTATATGAGCTCAACTTACCGTGATCATATTCTTATTTTAAATAAATATATAGGTTCCAAAAAAATTTTAAATGATTAGCTACATTTCTAATTTGATTATTAGTTGAATCCTTGGTTTCAAATTTTCTTCCTTTTAGTCAAATATATATATATATATATATATATATATATTGTTTTGGGTTCTCGAATATCATACACACGGCGAAAATAATAAAATAAAATTATTTGAGAGTCCTTAGGATCCCGTTAAATAGATCTAGAGTTGTTTAGGGATTTATTGCCTGAAGATCTGATCTTTTTCATCTGAATAATTATTTAAAGACTGAGTTATCACAAACCACAAGTCATCAAATTGTCCCGTCTCCAACGATAATTCACACGAACTATTGGTGAGAAATCTCCTAAATCCTTATTTAGAAAAGAGGGATTGATATGCCTAAAGTGCTAGCTTTCTATTATATGACTTGAGTAGTTTTTCTGTTTAACAAACAACTCCTAAAAAATAAGAGGCATGGCTTATTATTTATAGAGAAATCTAAAAAACACTATAAACTAGAAAAATATCAATTTGTTGTCTAAATAATATCCATATATTAATTCAGGATAATTTTAGAAATTAACTCAATCAAGCCCTTACTTGATTTCTCGAGGTCTAGAAATATAATCCCTATATTAATTATATTCTAGTTCTTAATTTTTAAAATATATTTAATCAAGTCATACTTAATTAAATCATCACAATTTAATTTCTGACTAATTGTTCTTAATGTGTGTGACTCATTAGGTTCCTAATATGTTAGTCCAAATATAAATTCTAATTCTAATTAAATAGAATTAAATAAATTAAACAATTTAATTTATTATAAATTCAACAATTAATTAATTTATATTTGAAAATCATGTGCATCGTCTAGCAACGTGTCATGATCCCTCAAATATTAAAAAAAAATCATTGGTGATTTAACTTAACCTTTCAGTTACCGGTTTCTCAATATAATTAATATTATTTCACCAATAATGTTCCGATTTAACATTAAAGCATAGAGTATGTCTATCATGTTAAATTATGTTTGTTCTCTAATAATCATTGATCGTTTAAATAAGATTTGAAATTCTTTTAAAACCCTATTTCACCTTGGCCAATGACATCTTAGTCAATGATAAGCACCTACATATTAGTTCTAAGTATTTCTTATACCTTAACTTATAAGAACAATTGTTTCCTTTCACAAAGAAAAGAACATAATATGTAGCAGTCTCTACAGCTCTAATAAATGTCTAGTATTTAAGAGAGCATCAACCATGAACATTTTAAGAATAATGCTTTAATGCAATAGGAATCTCATAATTATAACAATTTTATAATTTTATTTACAAAGTATTTTTATCCCATGAACTATCTTTACTCTAGATTCACAAATCAAATATTAAATTCATTAATCTAATATTATATGAATATTAAAGATAAATAAAATATTTATTAATAATAAATATGTATTTACATGAATATAATAATATCACATATAACTAACCGATTGGTTACAGGGCATATTAAACTATCAATTGCTACTTTTATATTTTATTTTTGATAAAATAGACACAATTGTTGGATAAGTCTTAAAAGTAAGGAGGTTGTGTGTGTGTGTGTGTGAGTGAGTGAGTGAGAGAGAGAGAGAGAGAGAGAGAGTACTTTTAATTAGCTATTTTCCTTTTACTTTTTTTTTTGTTTAGGTACAAAACTTTATTTTTATTTTTTCAGTTTCAATCCTTGAATTTGAGGGGGAGAGAGAGAAAGTTACCTAAAAATGATAGGTTAGCCACATTCTAGCAAAATTAATAATAATTTTGATGTCAAGGAATTATATTTGATAAGAAGAGTGTCATTTAAGTTTTTTAATCCTTCATCATGCCAAAATAAAAGGTAAATCCAAACTCGATTAATTTGGATTCGAGTTAATATTTCATTTTCTTAACCAAGTTTTAAATAAGTTTATTGTGGTCTCAAGAATTTTTTTTTTTTTTTACAAGTTTTCATATGAAAAATAAATGTTGAATTTTTTTTTTTTTTACAAGTTTTCATATGAAAAATAAATGTTGCAAATGGGTTTTTTGGATCATATAGAATGGGCCTCACTTTTCATACTTCTAAGATTGTTGAAATTCTACTAATAAATTATGTTTCATCTATTTATTTTATTAAAACAAAATTAGGCTAACGACTCGTCATCCATCGAATTTATCCTTATTTCAAAGCGTTCAAAATGTTTTTGATATTTATTATAATTACTTTCAGCTTTTGTTGAATAAACAACATAACTTATAAAGCTATATTTTTTATTAAAAAAATATATTAATAAGAAGAGAAAAGATCATAATATAAAATTATTTTGTTTTAATGGAATTTAAATTATTACTATTTTTATATATAATATACTAGCTAGTGATTGGCCAATCTATCTTTCATTCTCTTATAAGACTAGAGAATAAAAAAAAACATTGAATTAAATTAATTTCAGAATCAAGAAAATTATGATGGGCCAATTAAGATTCAACTACCCATTCTTACCGATAATACAAAAAGAAAAAAGATTTGGTGTAGACTTGACAATCCAGATATAAGCTGCAAGTATCCCTCAAATAGGTTGTATGTAGCTCACTCAAAGGTTGCACATACAGCCCCCACTGGGTCCATACTGTCTCAATCTGGGTTGTCATGTGCAGTCTTGTGGACCGAGCTATTGTGTAACTCAATGGGGTTGTTTTTTTTAGCCTGGCCAATCTATAAGGTATCTCGGTTTGGGCTAATTTTTTTCAACCTAGCCTAGTTACCTTGTAACTGTTGGACCAAATTGCAAAGAACAACAAGTTCACCACCATTTCTCTCTCTTTTCTTTATATCCTTTATTATTATTATTATTATCTATGTTGACTCTCATATGTTATGGGGCATAAGTTCCATCATAATATTTGTCTTCTTCTTAATTGTATCATTGGGTAACCAAATAAGCTTTGTTCGTAATAACTTCTTCAAATTCATTAACTTTATTGCAAAAAACCTATTTGGTTCCAGTAATGAAACAATCTTTGGGCCTAAGAACTAATTATTATACATGATTTCTTTCAAATTAATTAAACTCTTCTTACATTAAGAGTATTCGATACTCATTACACAAGGTTTCATCACTATTCTTAGGTTTAAATTTAGAAATAAAAACAACATTACCAACTTGATTTATCATAGAGGATCTTATTCTTACTCCTTGAGTGGTCACCAATTATAGCATCTTATGAAAATCCTCTTAGTCGTTAAATTTCTTTAGGAAGACTTTGTGAAAGTTCCTTTTACTCATGTTGATTATATTGTTTAATCATCACTAGAGGATCTTTTTTTTTTTACCAAAATCTAATATTGTGTCTTCTAGATCTTCATTTAGGTTTAACCTATAAAAATAACATCTACACCAACATCTTTTTCCCTTTTAGGATCAAAAGGGTTAGGCTCATTAAATATAACATGCATAGACTCTTCAACTATTAGAGTTTTACGATTATATATTTTATATGCTTTGATAGTAGATGAATAACCAAGAAAAATACCTTCGTTAAATTTAGCATCAAACTTTCCCAAATAATATTTTGTATTTAAAATAAAATATTTTGATCCAAATACACAAAAGTATAAAATATTAGGTTTTCATTAAAACCAAAGCTCATATGGAGTTATATGTAAAATTGGTCTAAGAAAAACTCGGTTTGAAGCATAATAAGAGGTATATGAGTTCCACCTAAAATATTAAGAAAACTATACTCATTTAACATAGTTATTCCCATTTCTTGAAGTACACTATTTTTCTTCTCACCAACTCTGTTTTGTTGTGGAGTTCTAGAAGTTGAAAATTCATGCTTAAAATCATTTTCTTCAAATAAATTCTCAAGTTCTCCATCATGATCACTTCTAATTTTGGAAATAAAACATCTTTTCATTTTGAATTCTTTTACAAATTTTGAAGAAGCTTAAAGTGCCTTGTCTTTGTGCGCAAGAAATAAAACCCATGTAAACCTAGTATAGTCATCTACTATAACAAAATGTAAATTTCTTAACACCGAGACTTGAAACATGCATAAGACTAAGTATATAAAGAAGTTATAGTGCTTGATTTTTGAAGACTTGATTCTTGGATTTGAAGGAGCTTTTGACGTATATAAAGAAGTTATAGTGCTTGATTTTTGAAGACTTGATTCTTGGATTTGAAGGAGCTTTTGACTTGCTTTCCATATTAGAAAGCATCACAAATCACTTCCTTTTTGTACTCAAGTTGTGGAATTCTTTTTATAAGCTTTTTTTTAAACAACTTTTGAATTAATCTCATATTAGCATGTCCAAGTCTTCTATGACAAATACAAAGCGAGTATACTAAAGAACTAAAACACTTAATTTCATAATCAATATCATTCAAGTTAATCACATAAGAGTTTCTAAGCCTTTTCCCTATGAAAAATATTTTGTTATCAATAATATGTGTTATAACTCATTTTCGGGTTTTTTAAAAAAATTTACCCTTTTTCCTTATAAAAATAATAAAAAAGGGTTTGCAACATAGCAAAAGCATGCTGAGAGGGTTCAGATATATAGAAAAGAATCAAGCTAGAGCTTTAGATGAAATTCAAAGCCTAATCATACCTCATTGTACCCAAGACTGAAAAGACAATGCGAATTCAAGATCAAATTAATTGATTATTAAACGAATCTATATAAAAATTAAGTCTAAAGATATAATTAGATTTTTAATGGGTCAATTTGATTTAATCATGGGCCAAATTAAAATTAAAATTAAAATTAATGATTAATTTGGGTCAAATTAAAAGATTTAACTAGGTGTAATAACTTAATTGTACTTTTAATAGATCAAATTAATTCTATTAGGGACTTAATTGGTGAAAAATTAAGTTTTGGAGCCCAAATTAGGTTTAATTGAGAAGATTAGAATTTAGAGGACCAAACTTAATTTTTACAAAGTCAATTGATTGAAATCAGGGGTAAAATTGTAAGAAAAATCAAAGTTTAGGGTCAATTAAGAGTTAAATTGAAGAAATTCATAGCCAAAGACCTTTTTAAAAAAGAAGTTAAATTTCGGGGACGTAATTCTTTTGAAAATAGGGTGATATTAAAGAAAATTGAAAGTTTAATGGTCAATTTGCATAAATCCAAAACCAATGATCAAAATAAAAATGGCGCTAAAATTTAGAGTTGATATTGAAGTTCAGTAAGGGTAAAATTGCATAAAATTAAAAGTTCAAGGTCAATTAGGGATGTAATTAAAAAAAAATAAAAGTCGAATGACTAAATTAAACTTTAATCAAATCCCTAAGTAAAACCCTAAGAAGTCAAAACGATGTTGTTTCATTTAAATGAAACGGTGTATTTTGACCAAAATAGAGCCATTTTGACCAACAAAAAAAAAAGAATCATACGACTTGTCGTTTAATTACTATTCATTCTCCTACCTTTTTACCTGAAAAGGCTGCTCGGGTCGCTACTTTTTCAGTGCATTTAATGCTTCATCTCTCAACCACACCGGACAAACTATACACCGTTATGATAGCTTGACATTGTACCATACCACAACTTAATTCTTGTCAGCTGATTGCCCCTACAACTTTCACAACGTCATTCCAAAAAGGTCAGCCTGATCAGCCTTTAGTAGCCCAATTTTCACAGACCATGATGACAACTTTGAACCAATGGTTGGGATCCTTCCCGCTTGAATTAAAGGTCATGATTGGTCCCCGATAGAGATAAGATGTCCCTCTTCTACCCCCTATAAATAGAAGTGGATTTCAGGCATTGAGAAACAAGAAATTTGAGTGTAAAATGGCAAAAAAAAAAAATCTCTCAGTTTTTTTTTCATGTGCTAGCCCTATCTATGTCTTCCTCTGTCGTATCCTTAGCCACCACAACCTTACCAAAGCTGTGACCAACAATTGCCCAGCACCCTTGCAACCTCATCTTCTCACCGACAACAGGAACAACCACCACGAGCTTCTTCTTCTCCATCTATGCGATAATCTTTAGTAGCAACATCAATAACAACTCTGATGCCATTTTAGCCACGCCTACAGACTAGTAACGGCGGCAACACCCCTTCCCTGCACCATGTAACCTTCTTCTCTTCCTTCTTCCCCTACTGTAAACCATGGCCATTGCATGCAGAATGTGAATTCATTCTGCATGCAATGCAATTTTAATTAACATAGTCATTGGGCTGAGTTAGTGAGTATGTAAGCTGGGGTGGACCCGTTTCAACCTCACCCAGATTGCTGAGCTAGTTCCAGCCTAATATATATATATATATATATATATATATATATATATATATATATATATATATATTATTGTTTGGCTTTTAGTCGACCCAACTCAATCTGATCGGGTCAGGCTTGGACTTCAAGCCGGTCCAGCCCATTTATTAAAAATATGATGATAAAATAATAGATCATAAGTTTGAGTTTAATTATTATATTCTTGTATCTTTGTTTTTGTTTGATGTAATAATAGATTTAAATATCGTTATTGCACTCCATCCGGAATGACTTACAATAAATTTTTAAGTCATGGGTCATTTTTTTAATAAAAAATAAAAATAATATAATTTTTTTAAAAAATAATATTAACAGTTTTTTACTGAATTTTCTGTAGACTAATCAGAGTACGGGTTGAGGTTTTTAACTTGTTCACACCACTTAAATTTTCCCTATAGTTAACAAACCTTTCCTGAATACTAATCCTTCCCGCGCTTTCACAAAACCCCGAAAAAAGAAACCAGGAAATGGACACTCCGTGGGAAGAGGCACTAGACCTAAAAGACTCGTCAGACTCAGACTCAGACCTCCCTCCTCTCCGCCCTCTCAAACGCCATCAGAATTTCACCCCCTCCACCACCACTACCGGTGGAAGTGGTGGACCTAACCACACTCTCTCCCAACCATTTCTTGGCCGCTGCTCTCAGAACACCCAAAACAACCCACCACCACCAACAACCACTTACTCCAAAATCCCGGGCCCTGCTGGAACCGTACAAGCTGCCATGCACCGCCGCAAGAGTCAAATTAATGAACATCTGATGGAAGAAGAAGAACCAATCCCTACCCAAGAGTACATTAGAAGAGCTGTGGAGGATAGTGGTTGTGCTGAAGATGATGATTTTACGCGTGATCCTTGGCTCTCTGCCGTTGATTTTGTTCGTCATCAAGGTTCTTGATATTTTCATTTTCATTTGATGTTTGGGTTTTTCTTTATGTCTTTTATTCATTTGGGTTATGCAATTTAGGTTTGGTGGTGGATGGTGATGGTGCAATTGGGATCCCTTTGAGTGTGATAAAGAGATGGGCTAGTTTTGATAGAGTGGCTCAGGTATCTATTCCTAATTATGAATCTTATGTGTTTAATTTAGAAGACAAATTAGAAGATTATTTGGGCTATGTTTGGTTCCTGAGAAAGCAAGGGAAAGTAACAGAAATGCGCATGTTTCCTAATTTTAGGATCGCTGAATTATCAACGATTTTTTTGTGAATCTTATTTTCTATGTTTAAAAAATGTGATTAGGTTGTTGCCATTGTTAAATCTTGTAGACCAAATGGCCTTGGTGATATGATGGTGACTCTAAAGGTATGTTTACTAGAGTTTTGATTTTGTTGATAAAAAAAGGGTTTTGATATCAAATGCAGATAAATTTCTTGTTTTCTTCTTTAGGAATTATGCATGTATTTGGTATAACGGAAGTGGGTTTTGATTTAGGATCCCACGGGTACAATTGATGCTAGCATTCATCACAAAGTCCTCGCTGAGGGAGATTTTGGAAAGGACATATCTATTGGAGCTGTGATGATAGTCCAAAAGGTTCACTATTATTCTTCCCCTGAAACCATGTTCATGATAAATGTTCCTAGACCATGGCTTTTCTTATCACATTTTTAATAAGAGGAGTGTTATTGTCTCTAAATATGGACAGTTGGGGCTTTGGTAAAACTCATGTCTCAAATTGGAGTCAATGAGATAGTTTCTGCTTTGAGAGATTGATCAAAGAATGCTGTTTACAGGTTGCAGTTTTTTGTCCTACACGTTTAGCACGTTATCTCAACATAACACTTAGTAACATGGTCAAGGTATGTGTTCTTTCTGGTGTACGCAATTTTCCAAGTTATTAGTAAAGAAAATCTCTCACCACCCACTTCTATGAGCTTATAGAAATGTCCCATTGCTATGTTCATTCAAAAGGAGTTCTAATTCAAAAGGAGTTCTAATACTCTTTAATTTTTATGATTTTAACTTTCTGGCTGGGGTATATACTGAGCCAATCTGAAGTTTTTGCTCTATACATCAGATTAACACACCTGCTCATACTAAAGAATTTGTGAAGGTTAAGATCATTTAGTTGATTTTCCTTTGAGAATGATCAATAATAAAAACAGGCAGTGAGGAAGTATAGTCAGATTCTTGATGCAATGGTGGAGTCAGGATCTCGATGCGGAACTATAAATGGTTCACATCTGAACATTCTCTATATTAGTGTAGTTGCTGATTTTATCTATAAATTCCTGTTA
>Ga0325404_1008147_pt1 | contig 10823 bp, 9 predicted proteins | sample PopdelMetagenome_18_FD_205664 | JGI IMG/M metagenome (GOLD analysis project Ga0325404, IMG submission 205664) | Populus deltoides microbial communities from Bellville, Georgia, United States - Xylem-Control-R1 | ecosystem: Host-associated > Plants > Phyllosphere > Stem > Wood/Secondary xylem...
GAAATTGGGGTAGCTAATGGTATCAATGGGGTTCCATTGATACCGGCATTCCTCAAATTAATTAGTCAACCCCAGGTAATTAGATGAATAATGTTGTTAGTAAAAATTACTAACATCGGTATGGTTACTCCTGGTTAAGGAAAAAAGATAAATTGATTAACTATTTTGGATTGAAAATAGTTAATGATATCAATAAGTCGCATTGATATCAGCAACCATTTCTGGTGTGATTAGTCATTTCAGGTAAGGAGGTTGATGATTTCAAGGGTTCTTGACATCAACAACTTAGATGGCAAACCATATATGGGTAAAAATTGATTAACTATTTCATGTTAAGAATAGTTAATGATATTAATCAATTGTATTGATATCGGCACTTGAATGTAATTGATTATTCTAACCCAATAATGGGAGACTAATGATACTAATGAGATTTATTAGAATTGACAATTAACTTTCGAAGAATGGGAGACGAAGTGTTAATTACTTATTCCAAAAGAACGAGATAAACTAATGATATCAAGAGAAGAATATATTAGTATCAAATAAGGATTGATCCATAAAGAGATGACGTTAAAATCATTTTAGTCGTGTTGAGATTTCTAAGATGAAATTACTCTCGATAATTGATTAGGATATTAGATGGAAAATACATATTGTAAAGAAGTCCATGTTTAAATTTTATGTGTCAGAAGAAATGTTATAACAATTATTACCTATGGTTGTTATTATTGTAGTTATTACTTTCTTATATTTATATGTACATATTATTTGTTATTTTCAGGCTCGTTAGGGTTACGTTATGAGTGAACTTAGTTTAACTATCTTTTGCTAGTAATTTTGTTGTATTTCAAGACATTTACCTTCTAAACTTAAAAATATAGTATTGACTTGTAAATTCGGATGTAATTTTTAAGTACCTATTTAAACCATGCAAGTTTATAGTTGTAATTTGATCCTTCACTTGAATTTTATTATATGGTATTATTATGCATAATATAGTTGATGTAATGATAATATGTAGCAATTTAATTATGCATTGTTTCCTTTTGTGAAATTAAATTTTGTAATATTATTGAATAAGATGTGTTGTGTTAATGATGATGAGTTTGGTTGAGATTGATTGAGATCCATGATGATTGGATCTGGTTCTGAATAATATAGTAAGTATAAATCTTGTATTGTCGATAACTTGGAACCTCTCGGTAAAGGGGAGACTCCGTCGAAATTTCGGTAGAAATTACTGTGGATTTAAAAAAAACATTTCCTAAAATTTCTAGTTAATTGTTGTCTATTGTTCTAAAAATTGGGACTGTTACAAATACTCTCTGAATAAATTAGGTTTTATAATTGAGAATCTTTGATCTCTATAGCTTACTCAATAACACTTAAGGGATTTGACGGTGTTTAAGTGTCGTGAGAATGTGAATGTATACTCTTGTGCTATAATATGAAGGTTTTAATGCACAAATATAAGTATGATTGAGGATTGATGGTTTTGAAGTTGTTTTGCTCTTAAAATAACTTATATATGATATACGTTTAGATTCTCTATTTAATTATACAATTATAAGCTACATATATGTTTATAGGAAAAACCAGTCATTTTGTAGTTGTTACTATTCTTCTAACAAATAAAATAGTCGACCAGTTTAACTTAAAATCTAGGTTTGACAGTTTTAAACTCGGTGAATCTTTAACCAAACAAATACATATCAATCCTATAATGCATGCAATGTGAAGTCTGTAAATTTTATTTTAATTTGTACTATCATGTAAGATATAAAGATTTATATTTGAGCACTAAAATGAATACTTAAAAACTAAGTCTTTACTTGCTTCACATCTTAAACTTATTGATTGATTTCTTCATTCAATCATTCATGCTTGTTGATGTTCTTCATACAAACCTGTTTAAACTTATTCTTAACCAAGTATATCATTTGTCAATTTTTCATTTAATTTTTATCATCAAAATATATAAAAATATTAATATGTGACTCAAAAGTCAACATTTCAGTCATTCCACTTTGATGGTGGTTTTCAATTTAGGTAATAAGTCCAACAAATTTATCAACTTCTCTATTTATTTATTGCCATCTGCTTGAAATTCTTACTTGGGAATGATTGTTTGAATTTCCACTACTCTCTATAAAGTAAGCATATACTTAAGCCAATAATATTTTGTTTGTTGATCAACTCATGTAATTGAGTTTTTGCTTGTATTTAACCATACAAACACAAGTAAAACAATCTTTATTAGATGTGAAGTTCTCATTTCTTTGTTGCTGTTTTACTGGTTGGATATTTAGATTAGAGTGTATAAAGCCATTGATTGTTTGATTAAGATCACTTGGTCGAGAAAGAATATCTTTTGACTCGCTCATAAGAAAGGTGGTAAAATAGCTTGGTAAATTTGAATCCATCTAGGGAAATCTCAAGTTAGAGATTTTTTGTATAACATACATTTAAATTATACTTTAAAACACCATTAATTATTGTTATAACTTAATTTTAACTCTATTTTTTCTATGTATTTTCAAAAAAGCAAAAAAATTCAAAAATAAAATAAAACATATATTTCAACGAAGTTCTCATGTCGGTGTGCTTACTAGTTGTTGAATTAATCAAACCGATAGATCCAAAATTCTCCACAACACCAGCGAGAATCGCAATGAATCCAAGATATAGACAACATTTCAAGGTGAAAAATAATTTTTCTAAGTTATTAAATAATTGAAAAGGTTACAAAGAAATATTTTGACTACATTTCAATTGATTGCTAAACTATTTTATTTTTATGTAGAATTGTATTAGAGCGATTGATGGAACACATGTACGTGCTTGTGTATCACAAGAAAATCAAATACCATTTATTGGTAGAAAAATGTGTACCCACTCAAAATATAATGATGACATGTAGCTTTAACATGCAATTTATATTTGTTTGGGTTAGGTGGGAAGGTAGTGCACATAATACAAGAATATTTCTTGAGGTGATTGACAATCCAAATATAAGATTTCTGAATCCATCATAAGGTATTGAGAAATAAAAAATGGGGGTGTTATTAAATTTGAATAATTTTATTTTTGGTCTATAATAGGAATTAAGTTTTGAACGAATATTATCTTGATGCAGGGAAGTATTATTTTTGTTGATTTGGGATATCCAATGAGTACGGTTACCTGGGACCATATAGAGGTGAGAGATATCATCTGCTAGAATTTCATCGACAAGGACAACCGCAAAGTCGGGAAGCAATATTCAACTGTGTCCATTCATCGTTACGATGTATAATAGAACATACTTTTGGAGTTTGGAAGAAAAGGTGGAGAATCTTGCAAAACATGCTTATGTTTCCTTACAAAACACAAGTTCAAATTGTTGTCGCATCAATGACACTACATAATTACATTATAAGGAAGTCGATCCAAGATGTTGCATTTAATGAGTTTGATCGCCATCCTAATTTTATTCCTGATGATATTTTAACCGATGTGGTTCTACGATCACAAACACGTGGGTACCAGAAGGCTTCATATATAGATTATGTTCGTGATGACATTGCAACAAGTTTGATAGGGCAATAATATTTTTTTTTTAAGTGAACAATTTCTTTTTATGCCAATTATTGTTTCTACTAAATATTATTTTTTCTATTTAAAACATAATAAATTAATTTATGTTATTTTTAGTCATTTTATGTACAACATCAATCCCAACCATAATTTTAACCAAACATATCATGACATGATTTTGGACAAAAAGAAAAATCAAACCACAATTTTAACTAAACACACATTTTATATAAACCAACCACAACAAAAGTGATTTTGAAAAAATCACTTTTATCAAACCACAATCACAATAATTACCACAAAGATAAATACCCTCTCACTTGGTCTAGAAATAATATTTTTTGACCCACTCATAAAAAAGGTGGTGAAATAGCTCAGCAAATTTGAATTCATCCGCGTAAAAAAATGAGAGGGAACTCAAGTTAGAGAATTTCCATATAATATACATTCAAATTATACTTTAAAACACCATTGTCATAACTCAATTTTAACCCTATTTTTTCTATATATTTTCAAAAAATAAATAAATAAATAAATAAATAAAGAGAAGGGGATTAAAATGGAGTGACAAAAGAAAATGAAGGACTAAAAAATAATAAGAGACAATCGAGAGACATTGCCTAAAACATGGAAAAGAAAAATAGCCGGGGCATCCTGCACAAAGCAAGTTGAAAATAGGGAATTAAAAGGAGGCCATAGGTTTTATCACGGACCATAAAACTCTGACCGTTTTACTTTGAATATAAAAAAAACATTTTTCTTTTCCTTCATCTTTTCCCTTCAGCCGAAGCTCAGGCCACAACCCTTTTTGTGCATGCCTCTGTGCATAGCCACCAACAACCAACAAAACCACCCAATGGCAGCCGACGAACTTTCCTTCCTCCACTAACCCACACCGGCAGCTCTCTCTCCCCTCGCTGTCAGCAGCCTTTCTATCAACCATCGTATTTTACACACACGATCTCAGTCCCAACCCAGCTCCATCAGCACACACACGATTGACAAGCATTTAATTGACGAGCAAGAACAATTAATCAACTGAATTGAGAAGCCAGGGCAAGGTGCTTTGAGATTTTAAAGAGGAAGAAGGGGCAAGTGCAGATGAAGTAGCCGTTGCTCGACGATTATTTGTACCTTCTCCATGTTTTAGTTTTTTGATATAATGTGTAGAAATAACAATTCATTGAGAGAAATGTTATTTCACCTATTGATTTAGCAATCCTGTTGGAGTTTCTAAAAAGAAAGGAAGGAAGAAAGAAAGAAAAGCTAAAATTACTATTATTCCCTTTTTAGCTTCTCATTTACAGCGTTGCACGTCAATCAATATGATCTTCATTATGAAAACTTTATAATGATCTAAATTTAATATATATATATAAGCTATGGTCCCAAAACTTAAATTTAATAAAACAAATCTCTTTAATCATTAAGTTAACATTTAATTTTTTTTCTTGTGATATTATACTTCCGAAGCAGAATCTTATTTTTGAGAAGGTGGAAAAGAAGATTGATTTCCTGGGGATAGTTATGAATTTTGGAAATAGAAACCAAGCCCAGATTGATTATAAAACAGTACAGGCCCAAGAAAGTTAGCCCAACTAAGCAAAACAAAACCTAGACTAGCATGGCAGTATCACATGACAGAAAGTCCAGGTAGTAGATGTTTCTAGAAGCACACGAAACACAATTAAAGCTCGATACATCTCTCCTCTTCTCTTCAGACGTACCACGTCAACCCCACCTACACAGATCGATTTATTTTTTAATTACTCATAAAAAAATATTTATTTTTATGTCAGTGTTCGTAATTATGATATAAATACAAAAAATAATAAAAATAATAAAAATAAAAAATTTCACACGCAACAACGGAATATGTGTAATTATGATATGAGTTGGATTTTATTTAAAAATATATTAAAATAATATTTTTTAAATTTATACATTGTACATCAAAACCATTTAAAATTATAAAATAATTATTTTTAAATTTTTTAAAATACTTTTTAAATGTAAAAATCCAAACCAAACCCTATTTTGTTTTTTAAAAAAAAAGAAAAAAAAGAAAAAGAGCAGCCCTCGCTTGCGCTCCCTCTTTTCATCTAAGTTAAAGCTTTACTCGTTTCGTTTCCTTTCTTATATAAGAAAAAAAAGATTTCTAGAAGCACCCAAACCCCTACCGTCGCTCCGTATTTCCATCTCCTCTTGTTTTACAGGTAAGTTCCTATCTATCTCTAACCCTAGCTTAGATTTGATTTACATCATTCTAAGCAGCTTTTATTAATTAGCTACCAAATCACCGATTTGGTTTTTCCTTTCCTCCTGTCTCTAGAGCTTTTTATAGATCTGTGAGTTCTTATTTCTAGATTTACCTCTAAAGATTTACAATTTTTTTCATTGATTGTAGTTTTGTTGTTGATCGTGCCTTTCTCTGTTAGATTCAGCTGATCATCATTTTTTTCGTAATTGTTTCCTGTTATATTTTAGGTTAATAGTAATAATAGTCAAGAAGCTATTATGGTGATTAGATTGTTGATTCAATAATTACATATTGAAGTTTGTATTTTTTACATATTTTTTACTGTATAATCGCCTGCATTAGTAATTGAATTTTGTTTTTTTTTTTTTATATATATGGATTTGTGGGTTTAAGGGTTTTGGCGGTAGTGACTCATAAACTGCAGAATTTGTACCTTCTTTTTTTGTCTCTTTAGGCTGTGCTTCCATAAGGAAAAGTATGAATCCGTTTTGATTGTGTGCCTTTTCTGGTTCTTGTCTTGGGTTTGTTGTGGCTTTATATTATTAACTCTGATGCTATGATTGCTTGGATTTTTATTCCTGATTCATGCATTGCCTTTTGATTTGTGATGATTATGTTACTATTTTCGTTAGTGGCAATTAAATTTGATCTCTGGTTGTTTTGTGCAGCTTGCCACATAACTTATAGGGCTATAACCGATTTATAAATCGGTAATTATTTTTGGCAATCATGAGTGTGGTTGGTTTTGATTTTGGTAATGAGACCTGCCTTGTTGCTGTTGCGAGACAAAGAGGGATTGATGTTGTGCTTAATGATGAATCAAAACGTGAGACTCCTGCTATTGTATGTTTTGGCGACAAACAGCGTTTCATTGGGACTGCAGGGGCTGCCTCAACCATGATGAATCCCAAAAATTCTATTTCCCAGATCAAGCGGTTAATTGGGCGCCCCTTTTCAGATCCTGAATTGCAAAGGGATCTGAAGTCATTGCCTTTTACAGTCACTGAAGGTCCTGATGGATTTCCTTTAATTCAGGCACGGTATTTGGGTGAGATGAGGACGTTCACACCTACCCAAGTCTTGGGAATGGTTTTTGCAGATTTGAAAATCATAGGCCAGAAAAATCTGAATGCAGCAGTGGTGGATTGCTGTATTGGTATTCCGGTATATTTCACTGATCTTCAAAGGAGGGCTGTTTTGGATGCAGCCACAATTGCTGGATTGCATCCTCTCCGTTTGATGCATGAGACCACAGCTACAGCTCTGGCTTATGGTATTTATAAGACTGATTTGCCTGAGAATGACCAGTTGAATGTTGCTTTTGTTGATGTTGGACATGCAAGCATGCAAGTGTGCATTGCTGGATTCAAGAAAGGTCAACTTAAGATCTTGGCTCATTCATTTGATCGTTCCTTGGGTGGTAGAGATTTTGACGAAGCTTTGTTCCAACACTTCACCACCAAGTTCAAGGCAGAGTATCACATTGATGTTTACCAGAATGCGAGAGCATGCCTTAGGCTTAGGGCTGCCTGTGAGAAGCTGAAGAAGGTTCTTAGTGCCAACCCAGTGGCCCCTCTTAATATTGAATGCTTAATGGAGGAGAAGGATGTTAGAGGCATTATTAAGAGGGAAGAGTTTGAACAAATTAGCATTCCGATATTGGAACGTGTGAAGATGCCTTTGGAGAAGGCACTACAGGATGCTGGACTTGCAGTTGAGAATGTTCATACGGTTGAAGTGGTTGGCTCTGCTTCTCGTGTACCTGCCATAATGAAGATTTTGACTGAGTTCTTTGGAAAGGAACCTAGGCGTACAATGAATTCTAGCGAGAGTGTCTCCAGGGGCTGTGCATTGCAGTGTGCTATTCTTAGTCCCACTTTTAAAGTGCGAGAGTTCCAGGTAAAATCTTCTCAACTTGTTTGCTATTGATGTTATTTTTATGATATGATATGTTGGTGATATCTTTGCTAACATGATTATAGCATCGTTTGATTTTATTCACTTAGTGCTATAGCATTGGCATCTTATGTCTTCTTTCATTTAATGATGTGACTGGAACTGTGTTAATCTTTGAATTGTTTAGATGCGCAAAAAAAGAAAGGGAATTAGACTAGCAGAGTGAGGAGTGCTACTGTTTTTAAGACCTGGTTGCTATATAATTTGTTTAATGAAAAAGATGAATAATTAAGGATACCAAGTTTGAGAGTCATCATGTTATCTTAGATGCATTCTTTAATTTATTGTAGATATTGCAGTCGTTATGGCTTGGAAATGTTGATGTGCTTTTCAACCTTATTATTGGTCGCTTTGTGTGACCTTCTGCTTGCCTATGTTTTGGTTCCCAGCAATCAAAATTCTATGAAGTACATTGCATGAAGTGTTGACTGTTCCTTTTCCAGGTCCAAGAATGCTTCCCATTTTCAATTGCTGTATCATGGAAAGGTGCAGCTCCAGATTCTCAGAATGGAGCAGCAGATAATCAACAGAGCACTATTGTCTTCCCCAAGGGTAATCCCATTCCTAGCATCAAGGCTTTGACATTCTATAGGTCAGGGACGTTCTCCATTGATGTACAATATGCTGATGTCAGTGAATTGCAGGCTCCAGCTAAGATCAGTACATACACGGTAGGAAGTTAACATGCAGTATCAAAAATTCACATTTTTAATTAATGTGATCGCAAGGACATGGCCTAATTTTAGTATTAATCTATGTCATATGAACTTCACTTGCAGATTGGTCCTTTCCAATCTACAAAAAGTGAACGTGCAAAAGTGAAGGTGAAAGTCCGCTTGAATCTGCATGGGATTGTGTCTGTTGAATCGGCAACTGTAAGTCTTGAAGAGTGTTTATGATTCTCATTGTAGTTTATTAATAATAATATATGTACCGGCCTTACTGATGTTATGCTTCTGTCAGCTTTTGGAGGAAGAGGAGGTTGAAGTTCCTGTCACAAAAGAGCCAGCAAAGGAACCTGCCAAGATGGATACTGATGAAGCTCCCAGTGATGCTGCCACTAAGGGCCCTAAAGAAGCAGATGCCAATATGGAAGAGGCAAAATCAGCTGCCGATGTTTCTGGGGCTGAAAATGGGGTCCCTGAGGCTGACAAGCCAACACAAATGGAAACTGATACCAAGGTCAGTCAGCCCCTACAATTTAGGATTGTGTAGGATCTTACTACATTAAATTTCAGTTGTGGTACAGTCAGAAACTTGGAGGAGAACATCTTTTCCTTTTGACACATTCTTTCATGGACCCACGTTTCTTTAAAAACTTTTTCCCTGGTTTCAGGTTGAGGTTCCCAAGAAAAAAGTAAAGAAAACAAACATCCCTGTGTCAGAGGTGGTTTATGGTGGAATACTGGCAGCAGAAGTGGAAAAACTACTAGAAAAAGAGTATGAAATGGCATTGCAAGACCGGGTTATGGAGGAAACAAAAGAAAAGAAAAATGCTGTTGAAGCTTATGTCTATGATATGAGGAATAAGGTAGAATTTAATCTTTACTTTACAGCATGACTTTTTGCGAGCCTTCATATAGTCAGGTGTTACAATGCTTTTGTATTTCCAGTTAAGTGACAGATACCAGGAGTTTGTCACTGACCCTGAGAGGGAGGGATTCACAGCTAAACTGCAGGAGACAGAAGATTGGCTGTATGAAGATGGTGAAGATGAAACCAAGGGTGTCTACATTGCCAAGCTCGAGGAGCTCAAGAAAGTAAGGACTTCTATTTTTCTGAGAGTGTGTGTTTGTCCACTTCTCCTTGTCCTGTGAAAACGGGGCTGGTTGGTTATTTCTCACGTGCATGTTTAATGATGTTAATGATTGCAGCAAGGTGATCCTATTGAAGAGCGCTACAAGGAGTACACAGAGAGGGGATCTGTGATTGATCAGCTTGTTTATTGTGTCAATAGTTACAGAGAGGCAGCAGTGTCTAGTGATCCTAAATTTGAGCACATTGACTTGACTGAAAAGCAAAAGGTAAAGACTTGTTAGATTTTTGTATGTGGTTGTTTGTTGTGGTGAAAGTGTTAACTAAAGCCATTGTCTTGGTATGTGATAGGTTTTGAACGAGTGTGTAGAAGCTGAAGCCTGGTTAAGAGAGAAGAAGCAACATCAGGACTCACTTCCCAAATATGCCACTCCAGTTCTTTTGTCAGCTGATGTGAGAAAGAAGGCTGAGGCACTTGATAGGTATTTTTTCTTGTTTCATCTTTGCTTTGAGTTTTGTTCTTTGCAGTTCTCTAAGCTTAGATGGGGGGAATGTTTCTGATACGGTGTGGCAACATTCAGCTGCTTTTCCTGGCCTGTATAGGGTGAGATTTTGGTCAGCATTAAGATTAGAATGTTTGTTTCTGCAGGTTTTGCAGGCCTATAATGACGAAACCAAAACCAGCCAAACCAGCCACTCCTGAGACTCCAGCAACTCCACCACCTCAGGGTAGTGAACAGCAACAGCAGGGAGATGCGAATGCTGACCCCAGTGCTAATGCTGGTGCCAATGAGACTGCAGGAGCTGCCAGTGGCGAGGTGCCACCTGCTTCTGGAGAACCAATGGAGACTGACAAGTCAGAGACTGCATAATTCAATGCAGCTACAGAATCTGTCGTATTGAATTAAGAAATTTGGTTCCGCTGTATCAGAACAACTTTTAAGGAGGCTGAGACGAACTCTTTGGTGGGCTGACATTATGTGAGGATCTGGGTCTTTGATGTCTTTCTCATCTTTTCACCTGTGAAGCCCTCCCATCGTGTGTGGTTCACCTAATTTTATCTTGAGAGCTAGTCTCTAGAATCCAGTTTTAAAGAAAGGGGGTTTTAAGAGAGAGGTTTAGACCTCAAAGCTCTTTTTGCCCCGACTTTTGTTGTGCAGAGACCGGAGTGTACTCTTTTTTGATGGTCAGTGTTTTAAGTGCCCGCTATTTTTTTGTTTTTCGTTTTTCCTTTCTGTAGGATGTCCTCAGCATCAAATATTGGCTTGTTTTT
>Ga0325404_1008149_pt1 | contig 10822 bp, 3 predicted proteins | sample PopdelMetagenome_18_FD_205664 | JGI IMG/M metagenome (GOLD analysis project Ga0325404, IMG submission 205664) | Populus deltoides microbial communities from Bellville, Georgia, United States - Xylem-Control-R1 | ecosystem: Host-associated > Plants > Phyllosphere > Stem > Wood/Secondary xylem...
TTTAGATTTTACTAATTAAAAAAGGATGGTTTAAGCTCTTATATAAACAACTTCATGTATTATTTTATGGCAGAGATTAAGATTAATACTATTGGCTTCATAAATTTCTTCAGAATTTAGAGTTCAGAATTTTCTCTACGGTCCCTGGGGCTTGAGAACCCTTAAATTCTCCACTTTACTTCATGTCAATAGACGCAACAATAAACAACAATTCTAAATATGAGAAATTGGTTCAATGAAAAAAACTAAAAAATTGATTATCAAATGAGAAATAGTTTGACATAAAAATTTTAGAAGCCATTAAATAAAATTAAAAAATGTTATGCATTTAAAACTAAATAATTCTCATGCATAAGTTTTTCAAGTAATGGATCTACCTGAAAATAATTAAATATGAGAATGCAAGAAAAGAGATGGTCAGATGTGGCTCATCCCAGCGTCGCAGTCTTTCAAAGTTCTTAGCAATCATAGTCAAAGGAAGCATCAGTTCCTACAAAAGGAAAAAAAAAATGCAATTCTAGTTCAACTCACAATTTCATTAACCAAAAATTGATGTTACTGAAAAAACAAAATGAGATAACACTACATTTCAGTCTTCTTGGTACTTGGATTAAATGAACATTTTGTCTCTCAACCTTGCTCTTGATCTCCAAAAATGGTAATCTCATTCTCATACTTCCAAAATTTGTGCAAATCACATAAAAGATGCTAAAAGAAAGAAAAAGGAATCCAAGGCCAGGTAGGGAAGAAAAGAGAAATATTTTGGTCAGAACAGAATTTGACAGCCACAATCTTGGGTTCATATGTTCTAGCTGCCTAGACAAGAATACGAGTATACATTTAATTTTCATCATCATGAACGGGATCACCTCTGAATTGAGCCATTGTTGCTAAAAAGGTTAAACTTAACACGCCAACAATATAACATTAAAGAAATATCAATCCACTGTTTCAATTCATAAAAATGGTTGTTTTATAATTGTAAATTCCCTGTGTAACTTAGGTCAATCTAGAAGAGAAAACAACTCATGGAAGTGCAAAACCATGTTTTCTCACAGCATGCCCAACCAAACGATACAGGTTACAGGGTTATCCAACAGCTGGCTTGTCAAAAGTGCAGTGAAGTAATCCAGAAAATGGGAAAAAAACATGTAGAAAAGAAGCAGAAAATAGAAAAGCAATAAACAGTCAAACCTTGAAAAGGTCAATGTTACTCGGTATCCCCTTAAGTGTTGCAGCGTCAATTGTTGCTTGAGTTATTTCAACCAACTGGCACTTTTCTTTGCATGTCATTGCTGCTCTCTCTATAAGAGTCACATCTGCCACAACGAGATTTTTACTCAAAACCATCCCTTGATTTATTGAGGAATTCTTCCAGAAATTGATGGAAGCACTAGATTCCCAGGATGGAGACCTCTTCCACTTCTGTAAGTAAACACTTCCGTCAATGTCATAAACATGATTACTAATTTCTAGTACCTCTTCAGAAGGACCTGCTACTTGAGATGGTCGATAATCTGTATCGGTGTACTTTTTAACTAATGCTCCACCCCAATAATTTACAGCTAGAGTTTGGTAAACAATGTCACCATAGGGTACATTTTGCAAATATGAGAACTGAACAAGTTTGATGGGATCATCCAGCAACTTCTTTGTAAATTGAAGGGCCTGAAGTCTAGCAATACTATTAATGGCACTGGTGGTAGCCCTTTCCTTCCCTTTTTGGGCACCATACACTTGATTTATTGATTGATCACCCTCCTCAGGTCCAAACTCACAAATGAACTTGTGTAAAGAGATTACTTCATTGATGAATGCATGCCATACATCTCTTCTCAATTCACCTCCCAGGTCAACAAATTCTAGCACCCATGTCTCTGATCTGAAGAAAATCTCCATATTTGCTTAATGAGTTATCATGTTACATAGATCAACCAGACAGGATTTCATGAGATTGTATCTTATGTAGATCAATGAGACAGAACCTAAGCAACTCAAGACAAATACAGCAAGAAGACAGAAGACAGGAGAACGAACGAAAATAATAGTCATGCGGTGCGACTTAAAAGATACTAGCATTCAAAAACACAATCCATGTAGCATAAACATGAACAAAGTAGCATATTCAAGTTAGGTGGCATTCATTTTTCCATTTAGTCCCTTTGTTTCCATGAGAGCTTTTTAGACCAACAATAAAGATAAATCACTTGGCAAAGCTTTCAAAAATCATCAGTCATGTGACTGTTTTTTGAGTTACTATAAATCCAAAAGTTGAAGAAATGCAAACATTGTCTCACACAGGTTAAATAAATTAGCAACAAAGTGTGGATAATATTCATTGCTTTCTCCAAAAAAAGGTTTTAAAAACCAATAAGCTCACACAAACATAGAGTTTGCCCAGAAGTCATGGTTAGTAATGCCATTCAAAGAGAAAGTTAGAAGTTACATATTTTAAAGGAACAGAATTCCCTGATTGGATTAGCTCTCTCTTTAATAGTATATTATGTCGTATGAATGACGAGTAAGGTCTGCAAAGATGAAATTATTAGGTTAGCTAAGAATTGGTGGTATCAAGTTGAGCATGACTTGGAAAGATTAGGACAAAACCTATTACTACTTGGAAGGGGATGAAAGCCAAGCTTATAGAGAAGTGAATGCGGACCAATTATTTACAAAGATGCAAGAAAATTTACAACAGGGTAGCTTGCTAAAAGCTATATAAGTGGCAAATTTTGACGCATTGAAGTTTAGGAAACAAGAGGAACAATCAAAACAGCAGCTGCAACAAGAAGCAAGTCAGCAGCTTTTAGAAGCACAAAACATCTCAAAACTGGTAGCAAACCCTGCGCTGTCATTCAGCCTGAATAACAAGTTGAAGAACAAGTTCAGCAACCTAGTGCCATAAGAGGTGGGAGACTAGAAGAACTGGAGAAATTTCAGTAAATAGAAACTGACAATAAGCATGCAGGAAAGAGATCGAAGAGACAATTAAAGGAAGAGGTCAAAGAGATCATTACAAGTCTGCCAAAGACGTTGGAAATCATGAAGGAACAAGAGCACAGCATTTTGGATGCTCAAGACAGAGAAAGCAAATTGTTCAAGTCAATTCAATTGACATCATTGTTCTAAACAAGTTTGACGATTCAATTGTAGAGAAAAGCAGCATGCATTCCTCGTTGTCTCTACTTGTGGCAAGAGGTTGGTATCAAGTTCAGGGGAGTGGCTTAAAGTGACAGGTCAAAGCATGGAAGGGGTAGTTTTTGCTATTTCAATTCTACAAAAAACTCTAGGTCGAGCTTTCTCTAATCAGTGGAGAATGGTGCAGAAAACAAAAGGATTAGAAAACAAAATCCATGGGTAGTTTTGTAGATTCAGGTTTGCAGGGGTATCTGTGATTTTAATATTTGCTGGAAATTATCTAGATCTAGGTTATATTTTCTAATTAGAAATGTATTAGTCCTAATGTATTAGGATTTGTTAAGTTTTTCCTATCTTAAATAGGACTGTCAGTATCTTCTTGCATAGGAAGCTAAGTCCTTGTTTGACTAGGAGTATTCAGAAATCTATATAAATGCATGCAAAATCATTGAATAAAGAATCAGAGTTTATGAATAAAATTTCCAGCAGTTGTGCTTTGTGAACGAGTGATACACTCTCTCTTAGATGTGACTCCTAAGAAGAACCATGGGTATGAAGGTTTTTACATGTAATCCTAGAAATCTTCCTTACATCCTTCTACAGTTTCCAACAAAAAACACTTCAACCTCCATTGAACTCCTATACATTACCATATTCATAACAAATCAATCCTATAACCGTTAGATATCAAAAGATCAACCCAAACCCCTATTCACGTTAGTGTTCACAGCCTCCTAAAACAGTCCCCAGACAGCCCCTCAGTTGTCCTGCGTCATTGGAACTAATCGAAAACCTGAATTGTGTTCTTGTCTACTTCGATTACATTTAATGTTTTCTTGCTTTTTCTTCTCTCTCCCTGAATTCTCGTTCTTTGACATGTGCTCCAAAAGGGTATAGTTTCATCCTACAAGGTTATCAGTAAAGTTTTTATGCAAGACAACAACATTAGCAGTTAAATCCCTGGCATGCAGACATAATGTTTATTGATTTTGAAATTCTGAATCATTTCTCTGCTTCATTTCATCATAACAACATGAAATGTTGCCTTTAATGATTGCAAATGTGGGCTTGTTCCACCATAACATAACAAGATTAAATGACAAATGATGGATGGAAAATAGAGAATCAAACATGGACACTGCAGAAAAATCTTCAGAAAACAGGGACAAAATGGCAAAAAGACTAACCCCTAAGCTGGCGTGAAGATTAGAAGAAAGAAAAGAGCAAGAAAGCCAAAATGCTGCCTCTAAGCAACAGAGATTTGCTTAGACAAATGTATTAATTACAGCAAGCTGATAAAAACACAAGATAGCAGTCCTTGTTTATGAATGAAAACTTCAAAGCATGAACCACACCTAAATAATTAAACACAAGAGACAGGTTTGGAGAAGCTTACTCACTTAGGACCAGATGAAATGGAAACTGCAGAATCAAAAAGTACAACACCAAAAGGTCCAACTTTTGTTTTCTCCACCTGCATTTTGTTTGCTGTAAGATCGAGCCTTGTAGAATCTTTCTTCCCCCGTAAGTCAAATGCCTACATAAGACATGATAAGGTAAATAATAATGCACAAAAAAAAAACAGATCACCACAAGCATATATAGAGCTGTAAAAATTTCATTACTCTGCACATTAGTACTATAAAATCCATTTCAAGAGTAAAAAAAAAGATTCTAAATGAAAATTTTAATCAGGTAAGGGACTCTCTTTGTCGGGTACAAAATCATTTTTACCAAGTAATGATACAAACAAGCACCAAGCATCTAAAGATGTTATTATTTCCTAGGTATAAATTAAAATTTTGATTTCCTATGTTAGTAAATGTGTTAGACGATGGCTAATAGCATCATTAGTTCATAGCTGTCAAGCAATAGAAGACAGACGTGACACACTTCCTATGCACAAAAATCTAGGGATGTTAACATCCAAAGAATGTAGAATCATGGAACAAGTAAGAGTAGAAAGGACAAAACAAAAACAAATAAAATTTACTTGACACTAGCAGCATAAGTAAAATTTAAATGTCTAACTGCAATGCTACATCTTAACATAAGAATACATGCGGCTCAAACAGAGATAAAGAAGGGGGCATGGAGAAGAGGCAATCAATAAGGAATAGAATAGAACTAGAGATCCCATCACACATCCAAGATTAGCATATTTCCTTTCACATTGTTATGCCCCTTTGTCAATGTGAAGGCACCACATTTTATCTTAAATTAATCACCCATACCTATCTCTAATGTTTCGAGAGAATGACACCCATAGTCACATACTTTCTATGCTCTTTGAGATTCCCATTTCAATACATGAGAGGACATAATTTAAGCATATGAAACTAAAACTGCATCCAAGTTTATAAAATTGCACTTCCAGTAGCATAATTTATTTTAGTGCTTATTGTAGAGAATTAGTGGTAGACATTGCTGTAGGAATTTACATCATGTTCTTGAAATTTATGCCATCATAAACCAAACATGCCGATGTTAATTCTAAAAAAATCAAGTACCCCATAAGATATGGATGATGCTAATATGGAAACCAATTATAGTAATAGTTTGGGATCTTATTATAAGAAATTCTTGTATAGTACTGAGCTTTTTGAGCTGGATCAAATTCAATTAAACTTATCTTCTCAAGTTGAAAGAAATTATCCAAATTTAACCAGTGATCCAAAATGAAGAAAACTAAAATCTCATGGGGAATCATAAGTAGCAAGCATCAAGCAGTGACAAACCAAAACCAGAGTTTTGAAGTGCATGCTTTAAGTGATGTTGAACAGTTTGGTAAGTCAAGACTTGAACCAATTGTCACAACAATAAATTTATTTCTTAATAATCAGCCACTAATCAGAAATCCAACTGCAAATATGATAACTTGAATATGATGTCTAAATGAACATGTAGACTCCTGCATTAGTCAAAGAAATGCTTCAGAACAGAAACATTTGAAAATGTTTTCAGTAGAAAGGCTTTAATTATCGACAGAAACTGTTAGTGGGAGGAAGATGTTGGAGATTGTTTATGATATATTAACCACCAAATGCATTGGGGATTTTTATTATGTAAGTGAAACGCCAAACTTGAACATAAAATCACGAGGCATGATGGAAATAATAAGAACATGTACCTCAAAATAGAGTGCCTTATCAGTTAATATAACTTTCCCAGGCCATGCCATGTTATTCTCCCACTTGACAACAGGCCGCTTCTTGCTAGAGCCGATGCATAAGATTTTCTCATCTGAAATCCAAGTGGATTCACGAGTCCCATATGATTTCCGTGCTCCATGAACTCTACACTAAAATCAGTAGGAACAGTCCAGAATTCATGAAAAATCATTTCATGCATGAAATAACTATGCACAGAAAGATAACTAGCATACGTTATGTTAAATACAATTTTATTATAGGTAACCAGCCAAACTCCACAATGTAGAGGCTTAAAGAATAGTATGGGAAAGGACAAAACAAAAGCAAACACTTCCCTTAAGCTGCAGCTGCATCTGCCTAACAGTGACCAAAGATACTGTGCAAATGATGCCAGTGATGCATTCTACTTCTGAACAAGTGCCCTATATACAGACATAATCTTGCCAACTATAAAATATATCAGGTCATAAGAGGAGAGAATAGGAAAGGATAGAAGAGAAGACAGGCACCAGGGTGTATGAGGCAGGACAGATTTGAACTTCTATCTTACAGGTGCTTCATTGTGGATTAGAGCTTGGAACATAGGGAATCTAAGGGTATAGATTAAGGAATAAAGGAGTTTAAACCGAGTTTATTTCATGGAAAAAGTCAAAATATTTGTGGGGAAAATATTTTACGGGGAATTACCAACTCACATATCAGTAACACCACCACCTAAAAATGTCAATCACTACTACTACCGCCACTTTCCATGGCTGCTAGCACCATCATCTTGTTACCAATATAATTGCTTGTCACCAACATTGTTGTCGCCGCCACTTTTATTATCAACATAACCACCACCGCTACCACTGCAACCACCTAAGCTATCTTTTTCATTCCACGCTAACGGCGGGGAAAAGAAAGATCTTCAAATCCATTTTTAGTAGATAGAATCTCATATCAGGTTCAACAATGCAATTTGATTTCAGCTCAAACAAACCACCATTACCTTTACCATCATCAACACTATTACTCCACCACTTATGATGCCACAACCACCCCCACCCCTTAGCCACTTGTCATCACTATCTCATCCTCAACATCTATTCATCAATATCAGAAAGTAATCCTCAACTAGTTTTCATTAACACAACCAAACAATAGAAAAAACTTTACAGTGAAACAAACACACCCTTAGAGTTTGTAAATTTCAGTAAGGAATCAACATAAAAAGCTACATGAATCACACTAGTAGGTTTTCTAAGAGTCTCACCAAGAGGAAGGAAAACATAAGCATCACATCAAGGTTTTAAGAGCACCTAAGATAGACTGCATCAAGCACCTTGGAAAATTCAATCTGAAAATTAAGCATTACAAGCATTTGTATTTATAGACTCAAAATACTCATAAAGCTTTAGGTTGGTGGATGTCGAACCCAACAAACACTACTCTTAAATAAGAAAACCAAATATTCCTAATTAACCTAACTTAACTAAGGACTAACACCGCCTAAATTATAAAATAAAATCCTAATTCTAGGTAATTTCTAGCCAATCTAGTAATTACAAAATCACCCCTGAATTATACAATTCAATAAAACACATAAAAACTAAAATATCATTGTATTTTATATCATAATCTCTGAAACTAATCAAGCTCCCCGCCCGCCTCCTTACAAGTACTTATAAGAACAGCTCCTGATCAAATAATAGTTTTAGCCAACCCATTATTTGTACCCTCACCAATTCCTCAAAAAACCTCCTCTATTATCAATTCGGTCAATTGAGCACTTGTAATTTTGATTTCAGCCAATTAAGTATAATTTACAAAAATCTGAAAAGAAACTACTTGGTTAGAAGGGAGGGGATGGGGGGTAATGATATTAGCAAGAATGAAAGTAAAGTTGATGATAATAACTCAAGTAGTGAAGAGGACTGCCTAGATGGTTGAGATAAATTTTCAATTTCAGAAAATCATATTTAATTGTACTACTTAATTGGTCGAAATCAAAAGTATAGGTGCTCAATTGACCAAATTGACAACAAAGGGTTTTTTTGGTGAATTGATAAAGAAACAAGGTGCAAATAATGGGTTTTAACCAAATTTTTCCAATGCACTATGCTAACTTGACTAGATATTGGCTACAAGAACCTCACTTTCTGCTTTAGTTAGCATAGGTTCAATGCATTTATCAAGTCCTAGATCATGGCAGTTATATTACCATAATTGCTAGTGATCTCTCTATCTCAATGGACTCGAATTATGGATAGAAAGTCAAGTTCTTTGCTAACCATGCAGTAATCTATAATTTTTAAACTTTAAAACATCATTTTTTCACGTTGACCACAAACTATATAGTATTGATTGCTAAATAATTTCACGTGAGAAATATCAGAAATTATAAAGTACAGAGGTTATATCATCATAAGGGATATGATGAAACTCACTTGAGAAGTTCATCAACATATGTGACCCATGTTCCCAAAGAGATACCCTGTTGATCCCCAGCAAGCGCCCTGAAAAGATTGTGCACCGTGGAGCGATCAGCAATGCCTGAAATAGCAGGAGCAATACGTGCAAAAGCTTCTTCTCCAACAAGCATCCCCTTCAATGCCAGTACGAATGTGTTAAGGTTTTCAAACCATCATTCTCAACTGTAGTTAAAGATACTGAATGAGAAAAATTAACCTGGCAGCTTCTTAAGACTACAACCACAATTAAGTAGGTATAGAGTTTGATACATTCACAATGGATCAATTGTGGTTGTGAAAAGATGCAAGCAAACACTAAATAGTTGATTAGTGACGTTTCCTCCATTCATTTCTTTCCTTTTTCTATTTTTAGTGATCATAGTGGTGTGCAAGACATAGATAAATGGTGTACAAGCAAACACTAAAGCATTTCACCTGTTCCGTGTAAATAAATCCCATATTATATATAGTGAGTACAAGTGAAAATTTTATTTCAGCTAGTCAATCCCAATTACATGCAATTAAAGACTAAATAAAATCCTCCCGTTGAAAATGAAGTACTCAAACCAAGCTTTAGGAACTTTATTCCATGTATGTAGTGAGGCCCAAAAAACCCTTCAAATGATTGGTTAGCAAAATTAAACAGATTTAGGACAAAATATTTGGGATTATTTAGTTCGACACATGGACTTTACAATAATTATTTAAAAAAATATTTTGGCCAGTATATTTACCAAATTGCATGGGGATGTTTGATCCCTTTTTTTTTTCAGTGAAAACAATAAGAAAGTAAATTCATTTTGAGCTGTACCCGCTACTGAATTTCCATTGATTGTATAACGCTTTATCAAGACAAAATTTAGAACGAATTTCTATAGCTTTTATTAAGTGCAGTCTTCAATAAGACAATCTACCGTAGAATATTCATTTTCACAATAGATCATCTGCAATTCTCGGTGACATTTTGATTATTTCTCATAGGAAATTGAGAGAGTAAAAATATCATTTATACATCTCATATTCTTAACAAACAAAAAAAATCCTTTTTATAGGCTCCTATACAATAAGCCATTTTGATAGACACCCTTTATGGTGCCTTTGAATTGATTGATGACACCCCTTTTTCTGGGAAAAGAAAATATTAGTTTCAGTTTATTAACCATTATTTTGATGAATTATTTTATGACATTTGAAGGAAACATGTGATCTGCACGTGAGTTACAATGGAAATTTTGGATGGAACCTAATAGAGGAGGTCTATTCACAATTTTCCAAAGAAAAGGATGTCAATCAATGTGAAAAAACCATGGAAGTATCTATCAAAATGACTTATGATACGAGAGTATTCGTATACATTTTCCCTTTTTTGATGTTACTTTAGTTTTCTTTCTTACAGAAATATAGTGCAATTTTTTTTCTTTTTTACTTATTAACTCAAGAGAAGAATTATTTTTTCATGTGATTCATTATTTAAACAAATATACCTTTGACCAAAAGTAAACACAAGTATCATAAATGTGCAGGATCAATGGCAAACTTTAAAAAAAAAAAAATTGTTAATGATTCTTGAACAGAAATGTGCAGGATCAAGTGTTCAAAGATCAATACCTACTATACATTTTCATTTAAGAAAAAAGGTGATCATTTTTGGCCCCATAGGCCGATCGTTTCAATAAGTTCCCTCCCTTTTATTATCCAAATTTATATGACAAATGAAGTTGAATTTCAATGGCAAGATTTATTTTATCTTGGATAAGATTTGTTTTTAAGCTTTTCTTATACTATTTTTTCCTCTGCCACAACGTTGATCATTTGTGCTAATAAAGATGAAACTAGGTCACTTGTACCCCATCTAAACATTGCCATACAGCATAGTCCATTACTTTTTTTTTCTGATCACGGGTTCCATAGCATTTTATATTTAAGAAATGCGCCAATTTCATAAATTCTTCATCACCCTCAATCAAGCCATAATAAACTCCAAAGGCACCAGCTTTTCACTTTTCATAGTGAACTACTTTAATGTGTTTAATCAAATTTAAGAACAAAAACTACGATGCCATGATAAAATTTAGAGTC
>Ga0325404_1008150_pt1 | contig 10821 bp, 9 predicted proteins | sample PopdelMetagenome_18_FD_205664 | JGI IMG/M metagenome (GOLD analysis project Ga0325404, IMG submission 205664) | Populus deltoides microbial communities from Bellville, Georgia, United States - Xylem-Control-R1 | ecosystem: Host-associated > Plants > Phyllosphere > Stem > Wood/Secondary xylem...
GAATTTATTTTATAATAATAAATAAACTTTCATGAAAAGAATATTATACTACAATGACCAAGTGTACAGGGTTTTGATGGTAGGGGCAAACACCCATTTCATTATTCCAATTCACAATGTGTCTTCGTGGGCTAATTTCTTTTAGTTTTTGTTTTAATTTTAATTTAGCATGTGAGAGTATTTTGAAGATTTCATGCATTTCGCTGGTTCCCTTGCCACAGTGGGCTCGCTATTCTGCTTTAAGACTCTTTTTTGAACTGAACTCTCTTAAGGAAAACTGGACCCTTCTCTTTGAAGGGGGGATGCTTATGAGGATGGAGTATGCCACCACTTTCTGTTCTTGGACGTAGTGGGTCTCTTAGATTCGTGATTGAATCTCAAACAATCCGTTGCTGAAACCCCAAACCATTATTTATAGAGGCAAGGAACATCAAGGATAAGAGGCCTTTCAAAACCAAGCATTGTTACTCCAATCAATGACAATTTTTGCAAGAATATCAAGAGCTTTTTTCATGCAATTTGTCTAGCATCAGATGACTGCAGCATGAAGAAACTATCACAAGGTTGTATATATATAAGAAAAGAACTAAAGAATCAATCATTATTACAACCAAACTGACTAGTCATTATATACAGTCGAACGGATCGATCATATATACATGCTGCTGCAGCAAGGGGAGAAAATGCTAACCTTAATGAACCCATGTACAAGTTGTTGCAGTAAATGAGGAAACCAATGCAAATTTTTGATAACAAAAAGTTGGTGTTTTTCACCATGAATGAGAGATCTGCGAAAATTAGCCTTTTAATCATTGAGGAGAGGAGATCTATCAAAATTTCTGCATGCAAAAAAAAAAAAAAAAAAGCGGTCACAGCAGAGACCAATACCCTGCACGATTCATTTTGTAACAGCAGCAGAAGCTCAATGCCTCCACGTCATGTTCTTCACTTCTATGAATTATCTTTCCGTTTTCAGTCCTTGCAGTTAGCCATTGAGGTCCATGCTGGTCCTAAATTAAGAAGCACATATAAATAAAGTTCTTAATATCCATATGAAGCATAACATATAGTTCAGTATGTGTTAGTATCATGCTTACAAACATGAGGAAAGCCTGATTGGCACTCGTGTCGTTAAAAAAAGTATCTAAAGGATAAAGCCTCATTCAATTTCAGGGGAGACTTGGGTGTAAGATGCGCATCAGCAGTTCATCTGAAAGCATAAGCAAGGGGATGGATAATAATTGCCTAAGACAAAACTAGGAACATGGACACCCCCTTTTTTTTTTTATTGAGAATGAATCGTCAAATTTATTTGATTCCGTGATTCTTGTCCATCACAAGGATTTTGATATAATCTCCCTCTAAAAGTGTCCCACAAATTAGCAACCATCAAAGATATTCATACAAACAGGTTCTAGTTCATTCTCCTGAACATATACAAGCCATGCTTCCCAATCCAGGTGATGTGTTTTTAAAATATACACTGGCACTGCATCTGATTTTCACTATTAAAACTTGATGAATTTCATGCACAATGTAACACACAATCATGAAACAACGTGGATATCTTAAATTATTTGATGACCAACATAGTGAGAAAGATTGAAGACAAAGAACAGAACTCATGCATTTCAATGTGAGCGCTTACTCTGCCCGTGTAAGCTCATGAATTTTTCTGACTGCTCTACTGATACTGTGCAATGCCAATTTCTTCACCTGGTTTTTGCCAAAAAAAAAAAGCAAAAAAAAAAAAACAGAAAAAAAGTAAAGAATTCATCACACGGGCAAGGATGGAGAGGAAATGTGTACACCTTCATGTATAATTTACCTCTAAACTGTCAACTTTGGCCTTATGGTTCTCTGGAAGTTGTCGTAATTCATCCATCAACTGAATGCATTCAGTAACATTTTCTGGCGAGAGGAAGTCCAGAACCACGCTGACGCATGACTGCAATTCGCATGACAAGTCAAATGAACAAAAATAGTAATCAATATTGCAAAGAAGTCAATGCAGATCTTGAAACCAGAACCAGAAAATTTGACAATAAATCAATTTGAACATGACAAAATCAAGTGTGTTACAAACTCTCTATCTTCCTATCTCCTTCAGATTCCAAGTAACGATGCAAGCTTAAAAAATGTTGGAGAAATGGTAAGATTTTTTATGAGAGAAAACATCAGGAAATTTTGACAAATATACTTAAAACCGTGGTAAAAGAGCTTTAGATAGAGCAGATTTTTTGAAAAATAGCCAACAATGGAGTATAAAAGGATTCTAAGAAAATCAGGGCAATGACAACAAGATTTCTAAAAAACTAATTCAATATTATTGCACTTGTTACCTTAAGATTTCTAATTTGGTATGGGCATCCAGCAGGAACAATCACTGCTTCTCCAATATGTTGATCAAAACTCCAGGGTTCAATTTCTGGAAGCATCAGGCAAGGTGGAAATTTAAACAAAACTTCAAATTTGTCATCGTAAGAAAAGGGGCAAATAGAAGTTTTACTTACTGAACTCCTCCTTCAGTCTCATTTTATGATATGCATCAAGAAAGAAATTCTGATCAAGTATTGGATGAACCATCTGCAAGAGAGAGACTAATAAATAATCCACTCTGACCTGCTAATAGAGGCTGACATCTTATTCAGAACTTACATGCTTTTGGAAGCCGTATGTGTGAGTGAACTCATTAGAGTGCCTTCTAAGGTATTCTACAAGCTTGGGAACATCCTGTTTACGAAAGACATCCCATTGGGCACCACAAGACTCGGATATGAAATGATTGGAAGTCTCCGAGTGATTCCCATGAAACTTAACATTATCTGATGACCTTGAACTTTTAACAGGTCCAAAGAAAAATTTTGAGACTTCAGTATCAGTATCAGTGTGAGAATCAGAATCAGAATCAGAATCAGAACCAGAACCAGAATCCCCATCATGGAACACGTCTCTATCTTTCAGATTTGAAGCATGAGTTTCATGTTTTGCAGCAGAGAACCAGGATACTCTAGCAACTTTCTTGTTTACTTGCATATCTTCTCTGAACATATCATGCAATTCCACTTCAATGTTTTCCTCATCTAAAGGTGCTTCTCCGCTCTCTTTATTCTGGTCCTTGTGCTTTGTCATTAACTTTCTTATGTAATTAAGCTGTTTTGTAGATACAGGGACATCAGTAGCATGTGCCAAAATATTAACCTGAAATTAGAAAGACAAATGAATGATTTGTGCTTTTTGTAAACTCTTCACAGAATAACAAGTTTGCAGAAACCATTACAAAATATGCTAAAATTGTGGGGCAAGTAAGCAGGAAGCTGTGACAAATAAAGATTCAAGAGGTGCTATATAAGAAAAAAGGAATGCAAGTCACTGCATACAGCAATTACAGAATAAGACTAATTACAATAATCTTGGTCTTTGCTTGGCTCACCCACCTAGATGATGAGACCAATAATTGATATTACTTCGAAACTATATATAAGCACAGATTTTGATTTGTTTTTGAAAAAAAGTTATAAAATAGGTAGCAATCCATGCTAACATATTACTTGGACATTGTCACATGCACATATTGCTCAGAGCATAAGGAAGAAATCAAGGAGATGGTTCGTTACATATTTGGAAGCATAACAATTTCTGATCCTTGCTTCTCATAATGCTGCATGCTTTCTAAAATGCTTTAGAAAGCAATTGTGTACGAAGCATGCATCTTGCGTGTGTGGTGCCAATCAAGAAAAAGAATAGGAAAAAGAAAATCACAAAGTAGAGCCACACTTACCACATCATATGAATTATAACGCAGTTTTGTCACAGAATCAGCCTGTGAAAGATTCTCACCACTTCCATATGAGATATAAAGACAAGGACCCAGATCAGACTTTGAGGTTTCCTGCCCCAAATCTGCAGCAATGTTTAGAACACCTGAAATGGGGTCCATGTATTCTGGAAGTGGTAGAGCCTGAAGGACGTGACTATAATGAACTGGAAAATGTTCTTGGAATAAATAAGAAGAAAGCAAACCCTTCAATTTCAGCTTCTCATGCCATATGTTGGCATTCGTCAGGCCCTTAAAAGACCCCATAAACATATGTCTTATACCAATTTCTACCTGCCACACCAAAGAAAAATTGTTGGAAATTAGAGTTTTGGTCTCAAATTCTTGACCAGAAAAAAAAAAAGGAGCAAAAAGCAGCAGGAAATCAGAAATGCAAAATGTTCATTATCATGAAAAAGGGAAAAAAAGATTTCAAAGAAAAGGTGTTAAATGGAAAACACTAAACAGTTCGCAGGAGCATAGAATATAAAGCAGTGCTAAGCTTATAGTCCAAATCAGTCTAATTTCTTTTCATGAAGTAAATATAGTGTTTATGAACATTTTCCCTAAAGACAGCCATTAGCACAAGTTTTTCCATCACAATCAAATTAAGAAGAAGAACCTGGCATTTTGCAACTTGAAAAAGAAAATGTCCTGAAGTCGGATAAAGCGGAAAAGAGAAGTGAAATGCCCCAAAAGTTTGGAAGCTAGATTATGCTGATTTAACAGTTAGCAGTCAAACTAACGAGAAAAAATAAGATATTTTGAAAAATATTCTAGATTCTCTAGCATCCTCTAGGAATCTTTCAAGGCTAGTAGCTACATTTATTTACGTCCTCCAGAGCGTCAAATTCTTTGAAAATCAGAGAAATTGGAAAGGAACCTTCCAGCCACAAACAATTAATTATTGTTTTCAAGGAATTTTGTACCGGCATATTTCTATTCCTCTTATAATTTAAAGCTTAACAACTCACAAATATATCGCACAGAGATTTGTTTTTATATTTGCATGTACAGAAACATTAAACACTCCAAATTCATAATGTAACCAATTTTCAACGCTCAATTCCCACCCCAGTAAAACCAACAGGTAACAACTCAGTAATGTACAAGAGATTAATTCGTCTTCTAATAACTCATATGTTCACCAGAAATTGAAGAGAAAGCCTTGATATTATTTTGAACTATGCTGGTTTCTTGGTACAAAATACTGACACCATCTGATATTTGACATTTAAAAAAGAAACACACTAGGCACATGCACGACCACACAGCATATTAACACAGCACATGGCTGAGAAAAATACTAACCTCAAACCAGTCCGAGCAATCTGTAGCTTGCCCATTTTGAGATCTGGCAGCATTATTCTTAAGATAATTGCAGAACATGACTATTGGATCCCAACTCAAATCAGATGTGCTCTGAAGCACATTACGAACTATCACAGGCTGACCTCTGCCCCAGTGCTTCTGAAAGTGTTCTAGGTTATCACTGCGAACATCAATGATGGTTGGATAATATAAAAGGTTATCACCAGAATCTTCTCTTGCAGCTGCTTCTTGCAGCTGTTCAATCCCGTTAGATTCACAATCCATCCCAACACATAATGAGCAACATGATCGAACATCCAAGGTTTCTGGTAACTCATAGCAGCCAACTAATTCTTCTGCACTTACTTCCAGATCTTTTGTCCAACATAAGGGGAAAATGCAACTCAAATCAAGTAGGCTACCACCACAACCTCCAAACTTTCTAGAGGGACAAGGTATACCACCATTACGATCCACAGCACTCCGACAAGGTGAGAATGTCGAACCAAGATATTTGCTGCCGTAACTCCGCTTTGTGGCACAAAGTGATTTCATTTCTGAAAGTTGTTTGCCAGATATACAAGATTTCCTTCCATTTGGACATTTGCATAAAAGAGTTTTAACACCTCCATGTACGCCCCCATGAAAAATATCCCGGCAACAACTTAAGCAAAGGTTATAGGAACACTCAGGACAGCTCCTATGGAAATCCACTATGGAAGTCTTGCAGTTATTGCTGCTCCAAAAGTCATACCGTGCACCAGAGAGCAGATAACAAATTGAAATCAGATATGTTAAATATTAGCAGATCATCATAACTTTTTCAGAGGCAGATTATATACCAGCAACATTGCTTATTGCAGCTGACTTCAGCCTGCTGGATTTGAACTTCAGAAGGCTTCTGGCCTATCACAGACCGAAGGACATTATAAAAAAGACCTTCTATGGACATTCTACAATAAGCTATGAAAAGTGGAAATCAATTGCAGAATATCAAGATGTAGAACTATGATCACTACCTTTTATTTTCGCCTCTATTTCTAGCTCAATGCTCTGATCTTGATTTATTTGTTTCAGTATGGGAAGAAGCATGCAAATCAAATAATGAAAATGTAAAACGTTGTCTACTTCACTTTTCTCCTTGGACAAGTCCTGAAACAAAATAGTTTTTGCATATATTTAGACATCATGATTCAGCAAGAAATATGAAAGTACTGCGTCTAGCTCGCTTAGAAAAATTAGAAGTCAGACCTTACATGCAATGTCCCTACATTGAATCGCTGAGCAGACCTTACAGCTGCAAGTTCCACGACACATAGGACATTCCCTCCTAACTTCTTCTTGTGTTTCCAAATACCTAAATTCATTTCAAAATCAAGAATCACAAATCAAATTTTACTCCTAAAGACAGAGCATTAGGCTGAAATCACAAAATCACTGTTTTCAGCACTAGCTGGAGCTATATATAGAAAACAGTTGGCCTAAAGGATACAATAATTATTAAACAGTCCACATTATTATAACCAATGCTTGTTCCATACAAAAAATGACAACTTTTTGCACATAAGCTTCAACAGGGTAAGATATCTGGCACCGAACAAAGAATACAAGTCAAATTAAACAAATTAACATGCAGAAACAACATACTGCTCTTTGATGCAATCCAAGCAATAATACTCTTTCCGACAACTCGAACACCTAATCAATGTCCTCGTACTACTCCTACACCAGTGGCACTTCTTCCTCTTCCCCTTCCTCAATCTCACTCCATCCCTCTTATACGGCAAAACCTACAAAAACCAATCAATCAAAAATTGAAATACAAAAACTTTCAAAACACAACTCAAATACCAAACAAACAACAAAACCAACCTGCAATTTCCCAATTGGCATTGGCTCAACATTTTTAGACCTAAAACATCTTCTAGCAGTACTAGCCCCGTTAAAAACATCTCCTCCAATCTTAATATCACAATGTGAACTAGAACAACCCACATTGCCATTCCCAAAACTCTTAGCAGGTGATATTGCCATGAACCCATTTGGCAAATTTCTCATTAACTCTTCTCCTTCTCCTTCTTCACTCTCACTACAGTCATTCACATTATCATTATCATCACCATTATCAACACTTACTTTCTCTGAAAAACTTTTCCTTTTCTTACTCTTCCTCTTCTCCATTTCTTTCTGTAAAACCATCCTAATCAAATCCAACTGTAAATCCCCTCTCTTCAATTTCTTTCCTTTCTTCTTAAATTTCCCTACTTTCCCCTCTTTTGAAGAAACCCTAATTAGGGTTTCAGCATTAGAACTTGATGTTGCTGATTTCTTGCTCTTCTTTCTCTGCAATTTCAAATTCTCCGGAACTTTCCTTCTATACTGCCTATGGCGGCCTTGAAGGTGGTGAATTTCACAGAGCTTCTTATCCTCCATCACCCGCCGGTTGCACCGCCATTGCCGGCCGTCTGTTCTCTTGCAACGGAGGTGGTCCGGTAGTGCCTCCATTAAAAAAGAAAAGTTTGGAAATTTTCCCGGAAAGTCCTGATGTTTCTCGGGAAAGTGACAGAAAGTTGGGATTTTTATTAGAGAGAGCGAAGGGAGTAAGACTGAAAAGGGTTTTTTAAGAGAGGATTTATTGTGGGGTGTGAGAGTGGCAAGTAGGTTAATTGTGAAGAAAAGAGGAGGAGAGTTTGGGGATAAAAAAAAGGGGAAATCTTGAATTATGGTCACGAGAAAGAGAGAGCTTGACAAGTAATGGACTCTCATAGACAGGTGTTTATATTTTGAACTGATTGTATTGTATTTATGAAAAAAAAAAGGAATCTTTTCAGGATTTTGCTCTGCTTTTTTCCCCTCTTTTTACACTTTGACATAGATATCTCTGCAGTGACTTTCTGTTTCTGTACTTGGGTTTCTGTTTCTCGATTTCTGCTTTTATAGTAGTATTTGACTTTATATTTGCATGGATTTTTGGTTCATGGGATGTGATTTTAGTCTATGTTGGTGCTGTCTGTTTTTCTAGATTTTATGTTTGATGTAAGAATTGAGACTCGTTAATGTTTCAGAACTTGACAATTTCAGGATTCAGGTTCTTTTTGTGGTGTCCATTGTGCAATGATACATATAATAAGTTGGATTTTGTGGTGTGATCTTAGATTATGCTGCCCCTTTTAGATTTTGTAGAAAATTTGTGTTTCAGAATTTCAGAATTTGGTTAATTGGAGTCAAGATTTTTGAATTTTTGGGTTATTTGGTAATCAGATAGCAGCAGTACAGCTTTTATATATGGTGGCTGCAGGGCTTTTTCCATGAGGAATTTAGCTGCATTTTTCAAATATATAGCAGTCGTGATAAATAAACGAGACTAAGACAGGCTATTCTTCTCAGTGCAATTTCCTGTTTTTGCTTGCACACCAAGTTTTTTTTTATAATTTTGTAACCCTATTTATTTTTCTACGTGGTCTAGTCTTGGCTAAATGTAGAGCTATAAAAGTGGGCTACGGATCTGCATATTTTTCTCTTGTTTTCTGCATTAATTTCACAGCTTATTTAGACCAAGTTATTCTTCAGTCTGAAGGTTGGTTGAAAGCCAACTCGAGTATGAAAAACTATTGAGCATGCATGATTTGGTGTCAGGCTGTCAGTTCTGATATTGATGATGCTTATTAACCCTTTCATCTACTCATCCCACAAAATTCATCGTCTAAAACAAGTTCTAACAGCAAGCTTCAGATGGATGGATGTTTTCTGCATAATTTAGTTCAATTTATAGTGTCCTGGGCTAGGAAGAGTGTCGTAGGTATTTATATTATATAAAATAAATATTTCTTCGAGATAATTTTAAAATGATTTTTTAAACATCACAAGAAGAAATAAAGAGAGACATGTTTTTTCGTCTTGAATATCTTTATTTATTTTTTTTTATTTCGAAGCAGTAATTAAACGTTATTTTAGATTCTATCATGCTTAGAACTTACACGGGACCTAAAAATGGGTGAATGGAATGAAAAGATGTGGTGGGATAAAGGAAGAGGTGCATTTGCTATGCCATGCTTGAAGCTTGTCCAGGCATCGAAAAACTGAACTAAAAATATGTAGAGATTTGACTTGTCTGGTACCATTGGGCCCTCGTATCTCTGATTCCAATGCTTCAAGATGCCTTTCAAGTTTCTAACAATACATGGGACAGTACAAGGATTGGGCACATGGTGGCTCTTTTGTGTACCTCAAAAACTATTGCAATCTTCTTGAAACTTTTTAAATGGGAATGGACAGAGAAAAAAAAAGAAAAAGTTTCTCTAATTTATGTTAATTCTGATGAGCAGTAGGGCAGCTGACAGAGCAAAAAAGGTTAATCTAATTTGTGTTTATTCTGATGATCAGTGCGCCAGCAGCCTGGAAAATAAGCCTGCGACTGGTTTTGTGGCTCACTGGACCTGGGTTTGGGTTTTGGGGACCTGGGAGTTGAACTGGGTTTCATACAAAGAAAAGAAGTGTTCAGAAAAAAGAGAGACTACAAACTAGTTGTCTAAGAACTGACTCTCAATGTAGTCCCCAACTATTAATTTTATCAATTGGGTCAGCAAAGTTATCATACATTTCTCAATTGGATCCCCCATTTAAAATCCTCCCACTTTTTCTTAAACAAAGGCCAAACTTTCCTCAATCCACACCTCCACTTTGTGTCATACATGCAACTTACACATTTAACCATTAATAGACATTGGGAAAATTGATAGTTTGGGGACCTAGACGAGAATCAATAGATAGTTGGGGGACAAATATGAGGTTTGCACAGAAGAAATATAAGAATAGCTGTGCATTTTATGGTGAAGGAGGCTGTGGATCATTGTCATTGGTGTAAATATACTTCACTTCACTCTCAAAGTGCTGCAAAAATAGCATGAATTCATTAGCCTGAAACTAGCAAATTAATCACAGACAAGGAATCCAATCTTGTTCATAACAGAGGGAAGGGAATGCCTTTTCCATGATGATTTACCTTTTTACATATATCGAAAGAAAATGAAACAAAGTTGGGCTTCACAAGAACAGCTACAGTAGACATGGATCCTAAATAGTGAGCTCCACAGACCACGCAAATGCCTGTTTCGCACCACAACGGCACTTTCCTTTAAAATCCAACAAAAAGTTTCTTCACAAGTACCCCTTGATACATGCACGCAAAACCATGCCCGGAAGAGTTAGAAAAACATGATTGAATGCAGCGCTGGTGAAATGATGCCATGCCCCATAAAGGGTTGGTAACAGTTTAATAGCACAAAATGTAGGATTTCATCAACGCTGCACTCAATGATGGTTCTCCAATCCAGGAAGCCTCCACTAGCTAGCTCACTTTCAAATGCAATAGATCTGCACATCTTGATGCATTAGTATAAATAGTAGGCATATAAAATGCAGTACATTTACACATTTCTGCTTGTACTACAATGCATGCCAGCCAAGTTTTGATCCTACATTAGTCTTCTCATGTTTGCTGCTTGGAGTTAAAAAAAAAAAAAAGATCTAACATGACATGTATCTCATGTCATGTACTACTGCCCTTTTTTTTTTTTTTTTTTGTACTGGGATATTGTACTACGCGGGCCACCTATCAACGTCCATGTGAGGAGGAGTTTTTTTTGCCCAGCAAGATTTGTGGAATGTTTAAAAATGATATAATGATTTATTTT
>Ga0325404_1008151_pt1 | contig 10821 bp, 3 predicted proteins | sample PopdelMetagenome_18_FD_205664 | JGI IMG/M metagenome (GOLD analysis project Ga0325404, IMG submission 205664) | Populus deltoides microbial communities from Bellville, Georgia, United States - Xylem-Control-R1 | ecosystem: Host-associated > Plants > Phyllosphere > Stem > Wood/Secondary xylem...
AACATATATAAATAATAATTTTTTTTTTTTTTTTTTTTTTTTTTTATTTTTATATATATATATATATATATATATATATATATATATATATATATATATATATATATTGAAGAGGCTAGCTAGAAGGTAGTCAAAAGTAAAAGAAAACAAAATAAAAAGTCAACAATATCAAGGAAAAAAGAAATCAACATTGAAGGAGTGACATATCATACTTAAAATCTATAATTATTATTCAAAAACTCATAAGCACTGTGAAGATAATCAATATTGAAGGATTTTTAATTAATTTTTTTTGTTTAATTTAGTTTGTTAATATTAAATTTTTTTTCTATTTAGTTATCAAACTTTTATAACACGGATCTCAAGTTTGACGAGATAACCCAGTTAATTTAGTTTTTTTTCTTTTTCTTCATTAGTTTTTTTTCTATAGGTTTTTTTCTTTGTTTTTTCCTTTTTAATTAATTCCTTTTGTTTAATTTAGTTTGTTAATATTAAATATCATTTTATTTAGTTATCAGATTTTCATGACACGGATCTCAGATTTTACAGATTAACCTAATTAATTTAGAAAAAACAGCGAGATGTTTGAAAAAGAGAGACGTCTATATATGCTATTATGAAGGAAAAATCAAGGTTGTCAATTCCGTTTCGGTAGGTTTTTTGTTTTTTTAATTGGAATCGAATGTTTTAGTTTGGAGTGTTTCGGTGTGCCGTTTCGAGGTTGTACTATATATATATATATATAATTCAAATTCAAGATAAATTAATTATAAATTATGCAATACAAACACAATGCCAAATAAATATAATTTTAAAATTTAAAATATTTCTAAATAGTCAAGATTAAATAGATCTTTAACTTAAAGTAATTTAACTTAAATAAAATATCAAAATATTATGAAAGTAAAATGTTTTAATACAAATATTTTAAATATAAAGTTAGGTCAATGTTATCAAAGCTAATGGGATCTAAAGCATCCCTTGTTTTGCTTAAATTCCTACAAAGTATAAACATGAAAAAACAACATGAATATAAATTATATATATTAGTGATAAATCTAATTTTAAAAAATTAATATCATTGTTAATGAAAATAGTAATAATAATTTTTAATATTATTATTAATATCATTATTATTGAAAATAGTAATGAAATTTTTTTTTTATATACTTGGATGATTTTATTAATTAAATTGAACAGTGTTCAACTTGGTTCAATAGCTTTTTAAAAGCGGAACGAAATATATGGAATGAAACTGGAATATTCTAGCCGAAAAATCCTGAACGGACTGAGATTTAAAATAAGATAAAAATTATTTTATGTTGTTCTATTTTTTAAATTAATATAAAATATTTTAATTATTTAAAATAAAACAAAACATAATTTACAAACCTGAAAACAACAGCTAAACGTCTGTGCTGTTATGAAGGAAAAACAACGTCTGTGCTGTTATGAAGGAAAAACCTACGAAGGAAAAGCAGCGAGATGCCTCATGAAAGACGACAAATATTTGGTCGTGTAATACGTATCAAGGAAAAACGTAGAGACGTCTCATCGATGCTGCGCCATTCTCCTGCTTAATTAAATTCCTGATCCTGGTACAGCTCGCTTTTCCTTCATAAAAGCGCGTGGGCGCCCACACATACATATACATACATACATACATACATACATACATACATACATACATACATACATACATATAGAGAGACGTCTCATCGATGGAACGTGACGAGACAGATCATAAATATTTATGCGAGCTGATATTTTCCTCTCTTCGATCATCGATCTCACCGATTTGAACAAATAAAAGGAAGTAAGATGATGGGTATAATACACTTCTTTGGCACCCACAGAAACCTTTTTTCCTTTTTCTCTTTTTTATTTTTATCTTACTAACAATATCTAAACATATTAGTAAAATTTGGTAGCTCCTTATACTATTTCAGCCTATTACTGGTTATAAAAAAGTGTTTTTTTATATAATTTTATTATTATTTTCATGTTCAGATATTAAATGTAAAAAACTATTTTAATAATGAAAAAAATACCATAATACACCGAGCACACCGGAATTTAATTCCAAGATCCTCTCAGGGTGTGGTCCAAAATCCCTTCTAGGCGACCCTGTAGACGTCACTTGCCGAATCCAAAATCCTCAAAGCACATCCATGCCCACCTAAAACCTAAAAAGCCCAAGTTTGTATGTTGACATTGACCAGGCGAGGGTTCATGCATGGCCATTTTGCTAGAGTGGCCACACAGAGCCTGACCTCTCTAGCATGCATGCATATATATATATATATATTCATGGCCATACCGAGCCTGACCTCTCTAGCATATATAAAAAAGAAGGTAGTCAAAAGTAAAAGAAAACAAAATAATTAAGAAAAAAAAAAAAGTCAACAATTTCAGGAAAAAAGAAATCAATATTGAAGGAGTGACATATCATACTTAAAATCTATAATTACTATTCTTCCTTAAAAAACACGTAGAAAAAAATTATAACAAAATCGATAAAAATAATTTAAAACAAAAATTTATAAAAAAAGAAATACATAGAAAAATATTATAACAATTCATAATATTTTAATTAAAAAAAATTACAGGACTAAATTCTCAATCAATTCAATATTAAAAAAAATCAACAAAAATAATTTAAAAAAAAACACAAAAACAAAAAAACAAAAATATTTATAAAATACTCAAATTATTAAAATATTTTTTCCACGTTTATAGGTCATGAATAATTCTTTACCCGCTCTCTCATGAAGCCACATGTGTGTGTGTGTGTATGCTATTATAATGAAGGAAAAGCGAGACGTCTCATGAAAGTCAAATAAAAACCTACTTTGAATGGAATTACCATTTTACCCTCCCCTTGGTGGGGTTTCCTAGCAATCACCCCCCAGCTTTTCCTTAACACTACCAACTAGAAGCATGGTCATGATGATCCCCACGTGCATTCAGGCGCAGTCAGACCCAGAAAGTCTCTGATCAGACGATCACTGTTCTGCCACGTGGCACGCAAGATATTCCAACAATTAATTAAGTCAAGTTAACTCCATTCCCCTCAAATCATAAGCTTGTTTAATAAATGAAATTTAATCTAGCTAGGATATTAGTTTGAAATGAATTTTTATTTTTTAAAAAATATAAAATATAAAAAATATTCTTTTCTTGACAGAATTTAAGAGAAGGGTTCGTAGACGGACATGAACTTCAAATCTTTCATGATAATTATTTTTCTAATTAATTGTAATTCATCTATTCTAATTAATTTCTAATTAAGGAAAAGTTGAAATTAGGAGAAGAGCGAAATTAAAATAAATAAACAAACAAACCGCATGTCCGTCATTCAATTTATAAATAATATCGTTGCATGGCTTTAACCTACTTAATCTGTTACATTGATATTAGATTGTGTTTAATTAAGCTGGAAAAACATTGAAGAATTTATCAAATACTCAACTTATAAGAATATTTTTTCCACGTTTATATATAGGTCAAGAATAATTCTATTATAATGAAGGAAAAGGGAGACGTCTGGAAAAGGGAGACGTCTGTGCTATTATAATGATGGAAAAGCGAGACGTCTTACGAAAGTCAAATATCTTGTGGCCGGTCAGTGCAGAGCGCCTTAAACTATAACCCCTTTTTTTTTTTTTTTTAATAATCGGTTCTTGACTTTTTTTTTTTTTCTATTAACGGAATAATTGGTTCCAGTACATTTCCTTGTTTTGCACCCACAGAAACCTTTCCCTTTTTTTCTATTTTATTTTTATTTTTATTTTTATTTTAGTAACATCTAAACAAACATATTAGTAAAATTTATTTGGTAGATTCGTATACTATTAACGCGCAATCCTTTTCCTTCTTTAATTCTTACTACTTAAATCTGTTAATTATGAGTTAGTTTGTCGACTTATCATGTAATATTGTTGAGAAATCAAAATCCATCACACAAAAGAAAGAGACATGGTTGTGCTAGTGCGACGCTGCATCTCATATCATGCCGCTGCGCCCTGCACGGTCTGTGAAAAGGTTATATACTATGGCCTCCTTGCCAAAGGAGAAGATTGCTTCCTCGAATCTCCGGCAGCCTCCTTTAATATATGTATATATTGCTTTCACCATCTTCATTTAATTTATAAAATAATAAATGTCTAGAAAAAATAATTTCAGTAAATTATATTAAACGGTATTAATCACTATTGAAATATATTGTGGATAGGAGCAATGCTATTTTTATTTTTATTTTTCATTTTGATCCTTGGGATTACCCTCAAGCAATTAAATTACATTCAATTCCTTAATTTTTAATACTAAAATGCTCGTTTTCTTACCTTCTCTTTTCTTTTCTGTTTTCTTTCTTTAATTGACTATGAATTGCTTTGTTCATGCAAGTCAATGGCAGGCAGGCCCTATGTATGCTGTCTTTACTCGCCGTCCACCACCCATTCGCCACCAAATATTTTTGCTAGTATGTCCACACCCACAAAAGACCCACCTTCTATTGGTCAAGTCTAGCAGGACCCGACCTTACATCTTCCTTTCTTAATCCTTATGTTTCGTCCTTTCCAAGTTGCATGGCTCCTCGCTAGAAACACTCCATTAATCATTTTAGTTTAAAATTCATTTTACATCCTATGTATTGATCTATTTAGTGAAATTTATGTGTAGCCCACACACTCATGATCAAGAAGACTTGTGGACTTCTACAGAAATAGACACGGGCAACCTTGTCTGATTAATAATACTAGAAATGCTAGCAGATGAATTCCATGATCTTTTTTCTTAGCTCGGATAGGAAAAGGGATCCCACGTCTCCTATCAAAGACACGCGCGCGTGTTTGTATCCATGTAAGCACAAACAGACTCTCGCCACAGGGCCGTTGCTGCAGGAATCAGATATCTCGAATGGCTTGTTAGCCTCTGCCATTGGGATAGAATGCATGATTAGGCAAGGTTCGGTTGCCAGTAACGCTGATGGCATTATCAAGGAGACTACTTATGGCACTTACTAAGGACATGTTCAAGCTAACAACATCATAACCTCATGCCTTAGCATTTTGTCTTCAAGGAGACCATTAATTGGTGATGAAAGCTTTTTAACTGTGTTTGTCATGGTGGCCTCAAGGACCAGTCAGTACAGATAAAATGAAATACATTTTGCTAGCTATACCTCTTTAACCTCAACATTTGGAGTCCTATGAGTCTATGACACAGTTATAGCCCTGTAATTATGTTCTGTTTTTACTATTTTACCTCAATTCAGTAGCGAAGTCAATTACAAGCAATCTTGTACTTCACTTTTTGAATAGATTAACCAATGTTTTTAATTACCATTGAAATTTCTATTTTAAATCAATCAATCACGTCATTATTTATTTTAAAAAATAATATTTAAATAATAAAAATTGTGAATATGTATTATAAAAGATTTATAGAGTACAAGTCATTTTTTGTTATAGAGAAGAGAGGTTACAATATAATTTTATTCTGATAATATTAATGAAAGATAAATATTTTTTAAATATATATTAATCAAAAATAAATATATTTTACATAAATATTAATATGATAAAAATATAGTAGGTTAGTGAGAGATTTTTTAAACACCTGAAATGTATACATACATATATATATATATATAGATATAGAGAATAGAATCCAAAATCTCTTCCTCTAGACTAAGCACATGAGAAATCCATGAGGGTTGGGCTTTTTATATGCTCTGTGGAGGCTGGGTATTTCCTCCAGGTTGAGCTTCTAGGGGCTCGGCCCAGGTACATTACCTGACACCAAGAGTTTTCGGGCATTTTCAACTGATAAACTAAATTGTACGCACAAAACATTTTCAACTGCTCACAACAAGTTTAGTAATCACAGAAGATGTATGCACGCAGCTCATCAATTGGTATGCAGAAATTTATTCAAAGAAAAACTAAGCCCCATGATCCAAATAAAAGTCACAATTTGTTCATTAACAGAACAATCCATTCATCAACAAGAAAGAATACCAAACAACAATTCCACAATTAAAAGAAGCACACCTGCTCAGAATGCCGCAAAGAGCTCCCAGAAACAGCAACAGGCTGAAAGTTATTCCAATCGGAAAACGAAACTTCACTTGAATCCTCATGGTTCCTCTCCAGACTCGTTTGATTCAAATTCAAACTGCCAAACAAATGCAATGGCTGGACACTATACCCAGGTGCTATAACAGTCTTGGAATTCTCACAACCTTTCCTCAAACTAGCTGAAATCCCATCCATCAATGTCTTCTCTTCCAAATCTTCCAGATTCGCAGGAAGGAAAAACTCCACCACATAATCAACATTACTTCTATAAAACCCCTCCTTTATCATTAACTTTATAGCTAAATCAGCACGAAGCCCAGAACTCCTAGCATAATCCACAAACGGATAATCAGCTACGTCAAGGAAACAAACATTGGAGACAGAGCAATGATGCGTCGATTTAAGTGCTTTTCGAGCAACACCTTGACCTTCTTCGAGATGATGCGCTATACACGCCTTGAGAAACCCTTGCATCCCTAAATCATTCACATAACAAGCACTAGTCACGATGTTTAAGGTTCTTTTGTTGTTTATAAGGGGATATGAAGAAACCCATGTTAGAGCTATAGGTAAATTATGTGCACGACATGTTTCTTCAAGAATGTCTGCAATTTCAGTTAAAACAGTTAAACCCATGTTAGAGCGCTATAGGTAAGCTATAGGTAACACCTTGGCCTTTTTTTTAAAAGATTTTTTATTTTTTACAATTAAGTTTTTTTTTAAAATAAATTAAAAAAATATTATTATAATATATTTCTATACAAAAAAATAATATTAAAAGTAAATACTGTTATAATTTTAAATATTATTTCGTTATCACAGTTAAAAAGTATTTTTTAAAAATCTTATATTTATATTTTTTTATTATTTTAATATATCAATGATAAAAATAAATTTTAAATTAAATATATTTTTAAAAATAACAATCATCCCAATCAATCACAGACACTATATTAATTTATTTGATAAAAAACAAACAACCTAGCTTAAAGATGGATCAATGGCATGTTTGGTCTGTAAACCGTACATATCAAACCTAAATTGATAGTTTTATGAGTTTACTGGAAAATTTATTCACATGACTCAAGTTAGATTTGATTTCAAATGAGGTTGAGAATTAATTTAGTTAAATTTGATAGATTTGATCGACTTTGATGAGACTTAATTGGATTAAGTTTTTTTAAAAAATTGTTATTTCTTGTAAAAAAACATTGTAATTTCATGTTTTTATTTTTTTATTTTTTGTATAAAAATCATCATCATTTCATGTTACAAGTTTGTCAACCCTCACTTATCATATAATATTGTTGAGAAATTAAAAAAATATATATATTAAAACTAAGAATTAAAATGATTATAGAATAAGTTAAAGATAATGAAAAATCAAAATGATGGAAAGATAAATAATATTTAATGATATTGTAATATATGAAAGCTTAAACGAATATTACTATAAAATTATATAAAAAATCTAATAAAAAGAATTATAAAAATATTTATTATTACTTAATATTGTTTTAAGAAAAATGTTATGGGAGTTGTTTGTAATAGAGAGACAAAGGCGGGTGAGGGAAAGAATGAGAGAGGCAAAAAAGTACTGTGTTAAATGATAGAGGAAAAGAAGCTGGCATGCATGGTTGAGGAAATCCAAGAAGAAGTGAGTTATGGATGAGGTTGCTGAGTTTGGGTAAATTGTTTTTGTGATTGAGGTTTATAATCTAATTATCTTAATTATATTTAAAATTCAATCATAAAAACTAGCTTTTTATTCTATGATATTTTCAAAAAAATAAAGAAATATAACTAAAAAAAATCATGGGTGAAGATATTTGTATTATTTATTGTAGGTTATATATTTTCTATTTTTTATGATGTCTTTTTTCTTTAAAATGTACTCCAAAGAATAATTAATAATATGATACTAGCACTGTAAAATTTTTTGTCTCTTTTTTAAAAATTCAATTCATAAAATAAGCAATAGTATTCCACTATCACCATAAAAGTTTCCAAGAAAAATATAATTTATAGTATTATAAAATTGATATGTATTTTTTTTTTCTTGTCTAAGGGTTTTGGGCTAAAGCTTTTACCTCGATCAGCTCATATTAATCTAAGCCAAGCCCACCAGAATACTCTATTATTCTCTCATGGCCTCTAAGCCCACAAAAGATTTAGAATCCAACGCAAAAAAAAAAAAAAAAAAAACCCTAATTCTAAAATCTCCTATAAAACAGTCACAATCACAAACCCTAATTTCATTTCCAAATTTTCCTATGCAAACCTCCAACTCCGTATAAAAAAAGCCCACACTTGCTTTCTCCAAATTTCCAACCAACCTTTCACACGCGATCCTCTGCCAAACATATCATCGTGTCCCACAAGAGAAAAATCGTGGAAGCCCTGCCGATTCTTTATCTATCTTATTAATCGGTTCTCATCTCCTCTCATTGGAAACGAAAAGGGAAAAGCAAAACTTCACTATTCACAAACAAAAAAAAAAAACAAAAAAATGCTATGAGGGAATTCTTCGGAGGAGAGAGAAGAGATGCATTAATATATAATTAAAACGCTCCGTTTTTTTTTTTTATCGTGGACTGTACAATATAGTTTATATTTTCATGATACGGATCTCGAGTTTAATAGATTAACATAGTTTAACGAGTTAACCTAGTATTTTTTTTGTTTTTTTTAATTAATTTTTTTCGTTTATTTACTTTGTTAATGTTAAATTTCTTTCTATTTAGAAAAAGATGAGCTGATTTTTTTTTTCATTTTTTTTACACTTTTAGGGTTTTTTTTTTTGCTTTTTTTTGTTTTTTTTGTTTTAATAATTTTTTTATTTTGTTAATGTTAAATTTTTTTATTCAGTTATCAGATTTTCATGACACGAATCCCGGGCTTAACAGGTTAACATGGTTTGATGAGTTAATCCAGAAATTTTGTTTTTTGCTTTTTTTTCTTTTTAATTAATTATTTTTGTTTACTTTAGTTTGTTAATGTTAAATTTCTTTCTATTTAGTTATTAGACTTTCATGACGGTTTTTTTGTTTTTTTTTTTACACTTTTAGGGTTTTTTTCTTTTAATAATTTTTTTTTGTTAATGTTAAATTTTTTTTATTCAGTTATTAGACTTTCATGACACGGATCCCGGGTTTTATAGGTTAATATGGTTTGACAAGTTAACTTAGAATTTTTTTTCTTTTTAATTAATTTTTTTTGTTTACTTTAGTTTAGTTTGTTAATCCTAAATTTTTTTCTATTTAGAAAAAGATGAGTTGTTTTGTTTTTCATTTTTTTTTTACACTTTTAAGGTTTTTTTTTTTTTGCTTTTTTTTTGTTTTTTAATAATTTTTTTATTTTTTTAATGTTAAATTTTTTTTATTCAGTTATCAGACTTTCATGACACGGATCCCGGGTTTAACAGGTTAACATGGTTTGACGAGTTAACCCAGAAATTTTTTTTTTGCTTTTTTTTGCTTTTTAATTAATTTTTTTGGTTTACTTTAGTTTGTTAATATTAAATTTCTTTCTATTTAGTTATTAGACTTTCATGACACATATTTCAGGTTTCACGGGTTAACCTGATTTCACGGGCCGTCAATTTTTTTTTGTTTTTTTCTTTTAATAATTTCTTTTATTTAATTTAGTTTGTTAATGTTAATTTTTTTATTTAGTTATCAAACTTTCATGACACGGATCCCGGGTTTAACGGGTTAACCTGGTTTCGCGAGTTAACCAGAAATTGTTTTTCTTTTTAATTAATTTTTTTCGTTTAGTTTAGTTTGTTAATTGACAATAAACTAAAACTGATCAGTGTTTCACTGTGCAAGTTCACAGTGAAACGTTGAGCTGTCTTTTTTTTTTCTTTGTTTTTTTTTCATTTTCTAGCCTTTATGGGTTTTTTTTTTGCTTTTTTCTTTGTGTTTTTTTTCTTTTAATGAATTTTTTTGTTTAATTTTTTCTGTTAATGTTAATTTTTTTATTTAGTTATCAGATTTTCATGACACGGATCTCGGGTTTGACGAGTTAACCTGAAATTTTTTTTTGCTTTTTTTCTTTTTAATTAATTATAACATATACTAAAAGGGATTAGTGTTTTATTGTGGACTTCACAGTGCAGTCCACAGTAAAACACTGATACTTTAGGTTTTTTTTTAAGTTATCTTATTTTTTTTAGATTTTTTATGCCTTTCGGGATTTTTTTTTGCTTCTTTCTTTGTTTTTTTCTTTTAACAAAATTTTTTGTTTAATTTAATTTAGTTTATTAATATTAAATTTTTTTATTTAGTTATCAGACTTTCATGACATGTTTTCTGGATTTAACGGGTTAACCTGATTTCACAGGTGAACCCAGTTAATTATGGGTTGACCGTTAATTTTTTTTGTTTTTTTATTTTCATAAATTATTTTTGTTTAATTTAGTTTGTTAATGTTAAATTTTTTTTATTTAGTTATTAGACTTTCATGACACAGATTCTGGGTTTAACGGGTTAACATGGTTTGACGAGTTAACCCGGATTTTTTTCCTTTTTAATTAATTTTTTTTGTTTGGTTCAGTTTGTTAATTTTCAGTTTTTTTATTTAGTTACCAGACATTCATGACACAAATCCCGGGTTTAACGGGTTAACCTAATTTGACGAGTTAACCTGTAATTTTTTTTTGCTTTTTTTTCTTTTTAATTTTTTTTCGTTTAGTTTAGTTTGTTAATGTTAAATTTCTTTCTATTTAGTTTTTTTT
>Ga0325404_1008156_pt1 | contig 10816 bp, 1 predicted proteins | sample PopdelMetagenome_18_FD_205664 | JGI IMG/M metagenome (GOLD analysis project Ga0325404, IMG submission 205664) | Populus deltoides microbial communities from Bellville, Georgia, United States - Xylem-Control-R1 | ecosystem: Host-associated > Plants > Phyllosphere > Stem > Wood/Secondary xylem...
ATTGAAATGAGGTTAATTGTATTCTCTATATAGGCTTACTGAGGTCAGCTTTTCTTCTCTTTCGCGAGGATGAATCGTTTTCTTCATCTTTGGATTGCTTGCGTTTTTCTTTCTGCATTTCTAAATTGAATAGAATGATATAGGATGAGCTGGTAAATGATTATCTATCTGAACGGAAGGCTTTCAAGCTATCGTTATGAGCAAAGAAGCAAAGAAGAGCAAGTTCAGTAGAACAAAGAGTAAGCTATGAAATGGCAGCAATGGGACAGAGAAGTTAGCTGCAGAGTAAAGCAAGGATATTGAATACTGAAATTTCCAGTCAATGCAGCAATAGTAGAGTCAACACTAATCAAATAATATATTCAAATAAAATCAGCCATGTCAGGACCCCAAACAGTCCCTACATTAACAATTCATCCAAAAGAGTTATACAATATTTTTATTATTTGGTTCAGGAGAGACTCTTTAATTATATATTAAAACCAAAGTTTCCTGATTTGAAATCCCACAATGCCTCTTGTCAGAGTTACTCTCAGATGTGAGAGAACAAACATCAGTAATTAACCCTATTTCTATGAATTAGCTAATGCTGTGTGCAAAATCAGAAGTGGAGTGGTGGGACAATTTCTAGTGAAGGCTAGTGATAATAATCACTATTATTAAATTCAATCTGTTCTACCCAGCAGTGGATCAAATTAGGATTCAATTGATTCAATCCTGGTTAAGTCTAAATAAATCAATCCAGAATTGATCCAATTTAATTTGGTTAATTTGATGAGTTCAATCTTCACCTAGTTAAAATCTATTAATTTTAGTACTGTTTTAATTATTTTTTTCAAACGAATCTTGTTTTAATGTTTTAATTTTTTTTATTAATTATATTCTTAATTAAACGTTGTATAATTCTAATACTATTTTTTGAATAATTTTAGGGAAGAAATTATAATATAATTGTAATTATATTTATTACAAACATTTTTTATTTCTTTCTGTGTTCTCTATTTTTTTTCTTTTTTATTAAGAATATTTGACTTTATTCTATTATTCGAACTTCTTCCTAGATATATGATGATAGGAACTGCTACCATTTATTCAAACTAATTCTTATTTTCTTGTTACTATCATATATATATATATATATATATATATATATATATGGAAAAGAGAAAGATTAACTATTTGATGGACAATCTTCTCGGTCAGAAAATCTAAAGTTTACACTCTGAGATAAAGAAGATTTCATGATTATGTTATGGCTATGAAACTCTATAATGCCAAAGTCCGTGGACCTTACATGTAACAGACCCGACTGTACGACTTAATTAATGTTAAAAGATCTCAACATATGCTCTTAATTTGAGGGTAATTTTTTTTTTAAAATCTACCAAAAATTTGGCAGAGTTTTGTTTGTATTTAGAACATTTCAAGTTATCGACTACTATCAATTTACTCAATCAACTCATCATCATAAGGTCCTATAATTCCGGATCTTATTTCAATAATTATAATTCAACACCTCATACAATCAACACAATATATATATATATATATATATATATATATATATAGCAATAACAAAATAAATATATTTTTTTATAATTTACATGATGTATCGTCCACTTATTAAAATCATGATATGTTTAAAATATACATTAATTGTATATAAGCTATTATTCAATATTGATGATCAATAAAACAGATTTTGCTTCAACACACCTTCTATCAATGGGCCATATGATTTTGCAAATTTGATGCAGTGGAGACTCGTGACATGTGTACTTGCAAACTAACAAGTTTTTTTTATATATAAAATAAATAATTTAGTCCTATATATTCAACATTGATGATCAATAATAAATATAAAAGATTAATAATAAATCCTGTATAATTTGATTTTTTTATTCTCCTTAATTAATCCCTGATCGAGGTTCTAAAAAACCTCAACCAACCTTATTTTGTTATTTTGAATTGAACTTAATTCACTAAAAAATGTTCATCATCTTTCTTGCAAATTATTAGCGATGCAATAATCATAATTATAAAAGAGGTAAAAGGGAACACGTAGAGGAAAAAAAGCAAGGAAATTTCTCAAGCATGTATTGGTAAATATTGAGCTGGAATTTGGAGCGGTAATTTCGTGGTGGCTGCAACAACACCTTTCTATCAATGAGCCATATGATTTTGCAAATTTGATGCAGTGGAGACTCGTGACATGTGGACTTGCAAACTAACAAATGATATAATTGAAAAAGAAAATAATTTTAATTTAGTTTCAAAATATAGGACCTTGTTTCATGTATTTTAATTTTATCAATTTTATTTTAAACATAATTTATATTATAAAATAAATCATTTTTTAATATTGATAATAAATAATAAATCTTGATGATTAATAATAAATTTTGTATAATTTGCACATAATTTCTTATTCTCATGGTCAATTCATCCCAAAACGAGGTTTCAAGGAAAGCCTCAATAAATAAAGAAGTTTAAGAGTGTGGTAGCAGTTGCTTTTTAAAGTATTTTTTATTTTAAAACATATTAAAATAATATTTTTTTATTTTTTTTAAATTATTTGTGACATCAGCATATCAAAATAATCTGAAAACATTAACAATAAAAAAAATTTAAAACAAAAATAAAATAAAATAAAATAAATTTTTTAAAAAAACAATTCTAAAATATAATGCCAAACACAGCTATATGATATTATTCATTAGTAGGAGAAAGCATCACGAATTTCGAGTCAAAGCAAGTCAAGTAGTAAAAGTTAGAAAAATTTTATTTATTTTTTTATAATATCATATTAAAATAATTAAAAAACATAAAAAATATTTTTAAACAAATAAATTTAAAATTTAATAAAAAAATGGGTTGCCAACCCATATAATATTTATAAGCTTTTTTAAAAAAATATCAAACATACTATTAGAATAAAGTTCGTTTATGCTATTTATGTTAGCAAATACTTAGCAAATTGGTCAATAAAACAAACTGAAATCATATTTAAGAAATATCTCTATTTTCTTGTTATTTTTGGATTATTCACTTGATTTTACTAGTTATTTTTTATTTATTTTAATAGATTCATTTAGCTATTATATAAATAGTTGATGTTTTATTTTTGAAAACAATTTTAAAAATAATTGATTTTTTTCTTAGAATTTAAAATTATAATTTTGAATATTAAAAAACTCTAATTCTTTAACTTTCTTGCAAATACTTCGCAAGCAAGTCGGTCAGTCACAATTTTTCAAATTATATATAGTATAAAGTACTAGGAAATTTCTTTTGTAAATTAATAGAAATTTCGAGTCGACCTTTATTTGGACCAATCAAATAATATATTCAAATTAAATCAGACAAGTCAAGACCCAAAACAGTCCGTGCATTAACAATTCATTCAAAAGAGGTGTACACTATTTTTATTATTTGTTTTAGGAGAGACTCTTCAACATTATAAAAAATTATATATTAAAACCTAGCATTATGCAATTCTAATACTATATTTTGAATAATTTTAAGGAAGAAATTATAATGTAATTGTAATTAAGTTTTTAGAAATCTTAGAAAGAGATTCTATATTTCTTTCTTGTTCTCTGATTTCACCTATTTTTTATATTTATTAAGAACATTTTTTTATTTTTTTTTGTGTTTTCTGTTTTTTTTATTAAGAATGTTTTAATTCATTCTATTCTTTGGCTAGAAATATCAGAATAGAAATTGGTACCATTTATTCAATCTAATTCCTATTTTCTTGTTACTATCCTCTAATTTATTATCACCAGATATATATAAAAAAAATATTTTTTTATATTAAAATAAATATTCCTTTTCATTTAAATAAAAGATCCAATTGAAAAGGCTTTTTAATGGCTTCTTTCTAATAAATTCAAAGGATGTACCCTACATGATATGTTTATAGGTAATTTAAAAACCTCAATTTAGTTTCAAAATATAAGATTCCATCCCATCATATTATATTTGTGGAATTTTTCTTGTTACATTTGTTTTTTTTTTGTTGTTTTTTTGTTTTAAGCATGTAAACTCAGGTGATAAATTAAGATTTTAATATAAAAATTTTTAGGATAAAATTTTTTTTATTTAGTTTAGAAATTTTATTTATTTCTATTCAATATTATTAAACTTTTATATTTTTTTTTTCTACTTGAAAAGAATAATTTTTCTATTTTATTTTTTTATTCAATATCATGAGGTTTTTTTTACCTAAAAAGTAATAATTTTTCTATATAGTTGTTTTTATTTTAAAAATAATAGTTTTTTCTATTCAGAGAAAGAATTCTCTGTTGCAAATTATTAGCAATGCAATCATTTTTCTTCCTCTGCAAAGTTTCCACAGCAACTGGGTCCACGCGTTAACATTATTGAGGTCGAGAAGGTTACTTACTGCTATTATTTTTCTTCCTCTGCTATCAAACTCTTGCAAGCTATTGTTGATCAATGTGCCAAAAACACAACAGAAAATCAAGCAAAGATTTTGATTCCCCTCCATTATTCTTCTCTCTTGAACCATTCTTCTCTCTGTGCTATTATTGTAACATTTTATTAAAGCAGTGTAAATCATTGAAAACATGGGTATCATGAAGTGACATCAAAAAATCAGAAAAAATACACAAAAAATAATAAAAAAAGAAGAGAAATTCTTGAAGGTTGGGACTTTAGTGCTCGCCTACGAAAGTTGAAAATCATATTTTACCAAGCACAAAAGACTCCTTAACTTTAGAATTTATACAAAACAGCTACACAGTATTTTTTTAATTTTTAAATATTAAAAGAATTATTCCACTACTATTCTAAGTAAACTTGAAAAATATGTAAAAGTTATTACACTGTTGTCTTGATTCATATATAATAGGATTTTTTTGGATATTTTTAAGGAAGAAATTCTCAATTGTAATTAAATTTTTAGAAGTTTTTACAAAGAGATTATATATCTCTTTCTTGTTCTCTAATTTTATCCATCTTTTATATTTATTAAAAATATATTTTCTTTCTTTCTTTTATTAAGAATATTTAACTTCATTCTATTCTTCGAACTTCTTCCCTGGATATATTAGAATAGGAACTTGTACCATTGATTCAAATTAATTTCTATTTTCTTGTTACTACCATCTAATTTATTATTATTATTTATATCAGTAAAATAAATATTTTTTATAATTTACATTACATTTTTCTTCTAATAAATTCAAAAAATATATTGTTCACCTATTAACCCGGTAGATCAACTCGAAACCCAATCACTATATAGTAGAAGTAATATTTCATTAATAAATGAAGAAATATCAAACAGACTTTTAAAGTAAAGTCCATTTATGCTTAGTGAAGACTTGGCCAATCAGTCAATCAAGATAAAAAATATACTCAAATTAGATCTAGGAAATATATTTATTTTCTTGTTATTTTTGGATTATTTGCTTGATTTTACTAGTTATTCTCAATTTATTTTAATAGATTTATTTAGCTATTATGTAAATAGTTGATGTTTTATTTTTGAAAATAATTTTAAAAATAATTGAATTTTTTTTGCAATTTAAAATTTTAATTTTATAAATTAAAAAAATCTAATTCTTTAGCTTTCTCGCAAATAAGTTCCAATTAAATCAGTCAATGACAATTTTTCTAATAATATACAAAGAAAGAAGAAGGAATTTGGAGTGGTAATTTCATGGGGGTCGCAACAACCGGGTCCACGCGTTAACATTATTGAGGTCGTTGCAGATAAAAAAAAAGATTTTGCTTGAACACACCTTTCTATCAATGGCCGTATGTCTTGAGACTCATATGTATCAGGCTAGCTGGAGAGTAAAGCAAGGATATTGAAATATGCTTTGTTAATTGTATTATTCTTTATTAAGGATAAAAGGATATGCGTTCTATTCATTTGCAGGCCGAGAAAGTCACCAGTGCACCACGAAACACACTCGTCTGCCTTTTTTGTATTCTTTATATAGGATAGAACTAGGAATTTCTAGTGGTAATTTTTAGTCAATGCAAGTCATGAATTAGACACACTCGTCTGCCTTTTTTGGCTTTATTTATTGCGATTCGTTCCACATTATTTTACTCGTCAAAAATTAATTTTTTTAAAAAGTATGGTTAAACTATCCTCCTAAATAATTATAATATAATGGTAAGACTGTAGATGAAAAATGTTGTTGATACTAAGCTGAATTAGTTTTTTTTTTTTTTTTTTAACACAATCAATGTGGTCTGGGTCTACCTGGAAGGATCACTGAGTTAGAATAATCCGGTGTTGCCTTGGTGTAGGAAAAAGGACGAGCGGAAAAGATAACTCGGTGGCTGGGTCAAGTGAGTTCAAGGACGGGATGACTTGACAGACCTCAAGTATCTCTACCTGTACTCGATGAGTTGATGCCATGACAAAAACAGAGGAAAAGACGATGGAGAGAGAAGCTGTAATGGATAGTTTTTTTTTAATTATTTTTTATATTAATATATTAAAATAATTTAAAATCATTAAAAATATATGAATGTGAAGTAAAAAAAATAAAATAAAATTTAAATTTTTTTAAAAATACTTTCTGACCGCAACACTGCAGTTCATAAAACAATATTTTCTTATAATTTCTGTTCCTCTTTTATTTGCTTCTGCGTTAATCATAACTCATCACAAAATTTATATCTCTTTTAATTATTTGCAGACGTTAAAGATAACCGATCCACTCTTTAGTTTCTATAGTTAATTCATATCCTATTATTTTAGAAACATTTTTTTTTTGTATTTGGAAATCTTCATCAGAACAAATAATTAGTTTTTTTTTTTCATGTACTCAATTTTTCAATTATTTTAGACTGGCAAGGGTGTTTTCCTTATTTTACACTTTAATCCCCTGGGTTTAAATCTTATCTAATTTATAAATAAATTCTAATAAATTGATCGTGTATGATGTGGAAATGGAAGTGTTAAAAAGATCACTGGGAGAAGACAGCTAGTGGTATAATTTTTTTTTTATACTTGTTGATGAATTGTAAAAATAATTGAATTCTTTTTACAATTTAAAATTATAATTTTAGAAATTAAAAAACTCTAATTCTTTTAGCTTTCTTGCAAAGACTTTACAATTAAATCAGTCAATGACAGTTTTTCTAATAATATACAGAGAAAGAACAAGGAAATTTCTTTCATAAATTGCGAGGAATTTCAAGCGGTAATTGCTCGGTTAAGTCCACAATCTGCCCCAATTTTACAAGTAGTGAAGATGAGGCTGGAACTTTTGAAATGATAAAAGCTAAACTTCAATTGTGTTGTGATTTTGCATCCTGATTTTAATTAATTAATTTGATAAAAATTAAATTTGATTTTTTAAAATATTAATCTTTTTAATTAAATCTAAATTGGATTTTCAAACTTAACTGCTATAAAAATTTATTTTGCAAGTGATTTAGATTTTAGTTATTTAAAAAAAGAGAGGTGCCCACAATCTCTTATCCTCATATCCAAATCCAACGGTTGAGAGATTCACAAATAAAATAAGTTTTTGCTAATAATAATTAATTTTGACAACCGTAATATATTATTAGCAAGTCCCGGATTATATTGCAAAGCTACATGTGGGTGATGGTCATGCCTCCTAATTGCTCGTAGCTTGACCCGATCAGATTCCCAGGATATGCTGGACTTTTAGATGAGAAATTATAATACTGTATTTTATTATGTAATTCTAATACTGTATTTTGAATAATTTTAGGAAAGAAATTATAATATAATTGTAATTAAGATTTTAGAAATGTATAATTGTCCATCTCTTTAATTTATAATTAAGTATTTAATTATATAATTGTTTATTTAAGTAATCAACAATTATTTATATGATCAATTGAATTATGGATTTGCAAGATGACTATTATGTTTCAATATGAATATTTATTACATCCAAAATAAACATCTTTTACTTGGCCATGAACTTTTGTATCAAACAGCGGTATAGAGGGATTTCATCTCTTGATCCCTGTTCTTTCATTTACCAGCGCCACAAACACCAAAGTACCAATCCTTTGGATTTGATCATGAAAAATTGCGGTGTTTCAATGTTTGTGGAGACCTCAATCAAATGTCCTATGAATAGAGTCTGGAATTGAAGTTTCCAGGCTAGATAGTCGGTGGAGGTAAGTTTTAATGGAGTTTGGGCAGCTACATTGATGGTAATCAATGTGCTGTGAGATTCATTTGTGTTAAGGATGGTGGTGTTGATAGGCATTGGAAGCTAGAGGACAAAAGGAAAAGAAAAGGGAGGCAGGTAAGAAGAGAGAAAGATAATGTTAGTGCTCTTATACCATGAAGAACAAGAATGAGAAGAAGCTTATTTTATTGAATCAATCAATCAGGTATATATACAACAAAAGAGAACAGAGCTAACAGAATGGTTAACAGAATTGCCTAATCTTGAGCTGACAGAATATGTTCGGGAGAATAATGCTGGAAGGTTGGAGATAACAGCTGTACACTGATTTGCATAGTGCGTGTTAGTGCATGTTTGTTAACTCTGTCCTCCTAAATACATTATAAAACTAGATTTAATCTCGTCTTAGCCTGATATTGAAGAGACAAACTAGAATATTTTTAGTTTTGTTTATAATTATAATGTAGTGGTAAGATTGTGGATGCAACATGTTGTTGATGCCTAAGCTGAATAGGTCCCTTTTTAACAGAATAAAACCAATGCTATTTTATCTTCTTTGTTTTTTTTTTTCTTACTCGGGTGTCCTCACATCCTTTTAAAGGGTGAGACTAATCATGTTCGGGGTTCGTGGCTGTCCCTTCTAATAAATACGTTTTCTGAAGATCGAACTTGAGTTCTTATCCTTGTAAGGATATAATAGTGCCTTAACCGCTAAACCAATACTTCATTGGTCAATGCTATTTTATCTGCCTGGAAGATTTAAAATCAATGAGAAAAGGAAAATTGATGATGAAAAGTGTTTTCAAAGCGTAAGATTCGCTGTGGTTGAGTGATCATTCATTGTTATCACATTTTATTCTCCGTTACTTTACTTTGAATAATGAGATCTTCGATGTAGTTCTTCACTTTGGTATCATTGACATCCTCCAAGATTATGATAATATCAGCAAAAAGCTAGAGCATGCATACAAGTCCTTACAAGCGGATCCCACGTCTATCTCAGCTGTTGATCCCAAGTTATACTCGAAAAGATGGGATTGAACAAATTTCTTTTTGATGGCATGCTATTCAAAAATTTTAAAAGATGGTTTGCCCCAGTGAGCGAGACAAAAAAAAAAAAAAAAAAAATTATATATATATATATATATATATATATATATTCAAGGACCTCTCTCTTGGCCTCTCTCTTTCTCACTCTCATACTGAATGAAAATCGGATGGGTCTTGTTTCCAATCAATAATCTCTTCCTAGAAAACCAATTTATTTCTAACTAACATCAAGGATTTTCATCTTTTGAAATGAGAAAAAAAATGAAACAATATTCATCAAAATTTATAACTTGAAAATATAAATTACATCATGGATAATAATTAACAACTAGGTTGCCCATTATAAAAGCGGATGGAAAAGATTTCAAAGAGCATTCAATAAAACTTCCAAACTTGGAAAATGATCTTCAAGCCAACAAATACATATCAATACATCAGATAGAAATACCGTACTAATTTGAAGTAACTTCAAGTATCTCTATGTAAAATAACTCATCCATCCAGCTCCTTCTTACCTATAAAACCATCAAATTCAGTAGAACTTTCAAGTTTGGAAATAAAGTTAACCGTGCATCATTATATATGCATTTTGTTATTACAAACAAATCCCCTTCACTTTTAATTAAGAAACTTACTTTATAATAAAAAAGGTTAATATCATTTTGTTTTCATTTTTGTTTTAAAATATTGAATTTGAAATAAAATATAAAAACATTATTCAATTTTTTATTTAAATGTAAAAAAACAAAAATCAGTTTTCAATATTTCCTAAATAAACTAAAGTGATTTTAATAAAATATGTTAGTGATTGTTGGCTTTTTGTTTTTCAAAAAATAATTATTAAAGATATAATTTATTTTTTTGAGTGATATTCGATAGATCTAATTATTAAAGATAATATTTATTTTTTATATTAATCAAGAAAAATATTATCATAAAATCAAAAAATAAAAAGAAGAAAAATCTAATAATTAAAGATGATATTTAATCTCTTAAATTAAATAGAATAAAATAGAAATAACTAAAGGAAATATGTATTCTTACCAAAAAGCCTTAAATATTTAATTTTTTATTATTAAAAATGATATTTAATTTTTTATATTAAATAGTAATAATGAAATAATTAAAGATAATATTTAATCTCATAAATTAAATAGAATAGAATAAAAATAACTAAAGGAAATATTTGTTCTTACCAAGAAGCAATAAACCGAGGTTATGGTTTTGCAGCTCCGCAAGTAAAAAGTCACACCATTGCTTAGGTGTAGACGCTGTAATTGAACCACGATGAGGATGAGGATGAGGAAGCAGATAATACAGCGGTGATGAAGGCATCACTGTATCTCTTCCCACTACCGACTCTTCAAATGAATCTGACTTCCCTGCGATCACATGGACCCCACATTCTTTAACGCTTGGTTTCCAATAATAACCCATGCGCAGTGCATACTCTGTTGGCTCTGAAGAAATGTCCAGTTCCAATTCGTCATCTGCACAGTAATCTTCCATTGCCATTTCACTTCTACTTATGTATCTTATACTTCCAGTTTTTGGATGATAACACCATTGCGTACATTGAAACAAGCGAATTGTGATATTAT
>Ga0325404_1008158_pt1 | contig 10812 bp, 6 predicted proteins | sample PopdelMetagenome_18_FD_205664 | JGI IMG/M metagenome (GOLD analysis project Ga0325404, IMG submission 205664) | Populus deltoides microbial communities from Bellville, Georgia, United States - Xylem-Control-R1 | ecosystem: Host-associated > Plants > Phyllosphere > Stem > Wood/Secondary xylem...
ATATTTGATAAAGAAAGCCTTTTTTAACCAAGATGGTCGGAGATGATTTACCTAAACCTGTAAACTCTAATGTTGTAAGGAAGTACCATGTATAATGTATTGTGTCGATAAATCAATAAAGACCAAAGTTTGGCCATGAATTCTTTGGTGTAATTTCTTTTTTATAAACTCTAAAAAAACTCAGCATATCTTTTTCACAAAAGATCAAAAGTTTTTTGGAAAATCAAAGGTATCAGTACAAATTCAAAGGTCAAATTGGTATTTGTTTTTAACAAGCCAGTTTTAGAAATTCAAGTGATTTTCTAATGAGGTGACCAAATGCCTAGAAACTTGAGAAATGAATCAAGAACCATTCAAACTAACTTTCAAGTTGAGTTTTAATTGACTGAATAATGATCCATAATTTAATTATGATGGAAACTATTTTGCATGTCCAACTAATCACAATAGATGAGAGCATAGCTTATTGATCCTAAACGCATATGTTTGAAATGATGAAAAATCATATTTGATAATTCGTTCACAATACTTGAAAAATATCCTTTGCATGCCTTTGTTAAGCCTAGTAAAATCCTTCTTGCAAACAAACCCTGACTTGAATCACACACCATGCTAAGGGTAAGTTTAAGGATTAGAAAAGCAATTTGACCTCAGATTTATACAAAATAATCCTCAATGGTCAATGAAAAAACCAAAGGTACCCATATAAAAGTTAGGTGCATAAAGAAATTCAATGATTCAAAAAGGTTGAGCATGTCATATAAAAATAAAAATAATAAGTATGATGATGATAGTCCGAACCCAATATTATGGGCATGACATGACCATTTTACAAAGTCAGTCTTAATCTAGAAGGTCATCAACCAAAATGAGTGCTAGTGATCCTTAGTTCTGAGATCTTTAATCACCTTTTGAGTTTATAAATATCCTTTCCTTTCATAACTAAGATCTAAAGCCCACATTACATGCTTAATAAAGTCCTTTTTAATCAAATGCAAGCAAGCTTAATTAGTAAGCAATGCTTTCCCATATGAAATGAGATCTTTAAAATATTACAATTATGCTTTATTATTCATATAAGTAAAATGAATGCTTTAAAAATTTTCTTTCCTATGAAACTCGAGCCTTTTTTAGCAATAAATTATAAAACAGAAGGTCACTTCGTATTTTTACTAAGAGAAAAGGATGAAAAAACCAAACATTCATGAAACCCTGTCCACAAGAATCGCTTGATTTTTTCAAAATAAAGTTGCTTTAAAACTTGTATCGAAATGATTTTTGTGTTTGGAAATAACTTTTATATTCCAAAGATTTTCTTTTGAAAGCGATCTTTTATATATATAAAAAAAACCAAACATCTTCTGCATAACATCATCCCTGAGAAAACCCAAGCAAACAAAACAAGATAAAGAACTTGGGGGCATGATTAGGCTGGGGGAAATTTAAGTAAACCAACAGGGTTGGCTATATAATTCCTATTATAGGAAAATAGAAAATGGGAAGCAAGTTGTTTGAGTCTTTTAATGTCTTTTGTGGAAAGCCATCATGAAACAGTAATAAATATAGGAAACTTGAAAGGTCACAATTAATTAGATAAAAACACTTAGATAATGGGATATGTAAAGTTCATCTTAGCTCATTAATTTAGCATCCATTTTCCAAAGATTAAGTCCACAAGTTATAGCTCAAGCCATGAAAACTTGTTTTAGAGATTGAAGCTTTGAGAGACAGAGTCCATGAAGAAAAGAGACCTATATTTTTCAGGTAAAAATACATGCATATTAACCTCAAAACATTGCGTATTAATCTTTGCAGGGAATCCAAGGAAAGCATTTTTGATAGATTTGAATATTTTCTAGCAAAGGAAAACTATTAAAGGCTTAATTCCTGCCAATACAAAGTGCACTTTAAGTTACTAACTTTTGGACAACATATTTGAAACTATCACTTTTTAAGTGCACTTTTGAACCCTCATTTTCACATAGTGTGTTGTTTAGCCCTATCTATTTTACATAACGCTTTTGACATTATTTTTTTTTCAAGCGCGCCTTTGAGCCCTCACCTTCTAAATAGTGCATTGTTTAGCTCTATCTCTTTTACATACTGTTTTTGGTTCTTCTAAGTGTACCTTCGAGCCCTCGCTTTCCAGATAACATGTTGTTTAGTTCTATCTATTTTACATGGTGTTTTTGGTATTATTTTCTTCTCAATGCGCCTTTGAGCCCTTGCCTTTTAGGTAGTGCGTTTCTTAATCCTATCTCTTTCAAATAATGCTTTTGGACATTATTTTCTTATTAGCATGCCTTTGAACCCTTGCCTTCTAGGTAGTGCTTTATTTAACCCTATCTCTTTTAGATAGAGCTTTTGGACACTATTTTCTTTTAAGTGTGCCTTTGAACCTTTACATTTTAGGTACTGCGATGTTTAACCATATCTTTTTTAAATATTGCTTTTGGCACTAATTTCTTTTAAATGTGTTTTTGAGCCTTTGTTTTTTACATTTTTGTTAAATCTATAATTCTTAGAGATATCTAAAATCTCTTATAAGATTTTTATTGTAAGTATTGTAAATATGAGGTAACTCTTATAACATAAATTTGGGCTCCCTAAAATTTGCTTTTGTTAAAAAAAAAAAAGAAAAGAAATATAAGTGATTTGGTTGGCAATCACAGGTTGGAGAGAGATTTAAATGCATAAACTGGATCTTTGAAAACATTAGGAACTCAATTGCACCCCTTAAAATACTTGAATATGAAGGATAATGCAAATTCAATGTTAAATTAAGAGAATATCAGACAAATTTGCATAAATATTAAGTCTAAAGACTTAATTAGACTTTTAATAGGCCAATTTAATTTAATTATAGGCCTAATAAAAGATCTAATTAAGTTTAAGAATTAATTTAGGCCAAAATTAAAAGAATTAATTTTGGCAAAAATTAAAAGAATTAATTAAGTACAAGGACCTAAATAGACATCTAATAGGTCAAATTAATTTTATTAAGGACTTAATTGGTGACAAGTTAAATTTGAAAGCCTAATTTGGGATTAATTGAGAAAATTGGAATTCTAGAGGACTAAATTCAATCTTTACAAGCTTAATTAGATGAAATCAAGGGTGAAATTATAAGAAAATCAAAGTTTATGGGTCAATTGAAGGCCAAATTAAAGAAATTCAGGACCAAGAATCAAGATGCAAAAAACACAGAAATACAAGGACTAAAATTAAATAATATAGAGGCCAAATTAAAAGAATTAGAAGTTTAAAGAGCTAATTAAGGATGAAATTGAAAATATCTAAGATTAGGGATCAAGTTAAAACAAAAAGCTAAAATCAAATGGTTCTTTTGAAATATTGCAAGGGTAAAATTGAATTGATTCTCTAAAATCAGATCCAATTAAAGATACAATTAAAAAATTCAGAGATTGAGGACTAAAATTAAAAGGGGGTGATTATGATATAATTTAATCAATGGTTAGCAAAATGATGTTGTTTCATTTATTGAAATGATGCATTTTGATCAAAATAGTTTGTTTTGGTTCAAAACGACGTCGTTTTATTTAATATTAAGATTAAAAAAATTAAAGGTCAGATGACATGTCGTCTGACGCTATTCATTTTCTTTCTTATTTCACCCGTGAGAAAACTGATTGGGATCCCTCTTTATAGAGCCATTTTAATGCTCTCTCACACCTCAGGTAATACAAAGAATATGCTCTCTTGGTAGCCCTAACAATGTACTACAACCCAATATAGTTCCTGCCGAGTAACCACCCTTGTAGCCGCTGCAATGTCAATCTAAAGACACTAACCAGACCAACCTTTAACAACCTAGTTTGACAGTACTAGGTTGTTGATTTGTTACTAATGGTTGAGATACTCCCTAGAAGGATTAATGACCAAGATTTAAATATGGAAGGGAGTCCATATACCTTCCCCACCTCCTATAAATAGGAGCAAGCCATTCCAGCCAAAGGAGGAAGGAAAAAAAGGAAAGAAAAAAAAAGAGAAAAAGAGATTATCATTGTCTTTCCCTATAAAAAAAAAACAACTTCCTCTGTTCCAGCCAACATAACCAGCCCGAAACGCAATACTTCATCCTATATTTTAGCTAGATATCACTTTTCTTCCACACCAGTAGCAATAGTTGAAGAAGAACCACCATCAACAACACACAACAACTCTAGTAGCAAGTAACACCTTTTCTATGCAGTCATAAGCCTCCATTTACATCTCCAACATAGGTACACCCCCCCCCCCCATTTTTCATTTAGCCTTTAAATACGTTCTTTAATTGACTTTTGAGTACTTGGTGTTAGTTTAGAAACAATAGGGATTTATGTTTAAGATATCTCATTAAGCTATGATTTAACAAGTATCTATATGTTCATATTCTGTTAATGCATAAGATTGATGTGTTATGAGTGTTAAACATGATGATAAAAGTTAGTTTAGAAAGTGTTTTATCAAATTTTATGATTGTTTTGATTAAATTTTTTTTTTTGTTATGAGATCATTTTGAAAGTTTATTTTTCAGTTCACATTTTGTTTGTTCTGATATGTTTCTAGGCCATAACAAGCATGAGTTCATGTAGTTGTAGCTTGGATTATATGGCAGATTAATGCAATCAACTTGTTAGATTTCTAAATGTGTTTGCTAGAAGACTTGAGCAAGGTACTATTGCATTGATTTTCTAGGTTTTGTTGATTTTTTTTTTTTTTAATGTTTGTAGAAGTGTACATAAGTATGTTTAAATCAAGGCTACTAGATTTAGACCTTCTTTTCAGGTTTTTATGCTTTTTCTATGTTAAGTTTATTGTTTCTATTTCTGGGTTTTGGGATGAATTTTTGGGTTCTATGCTTTGAATGCCTTGAACCAAGATTTAGGTCTTCTCATGTCTTGATATTTTAGCCTCCCTTTTGAGATTTGATCGAAGCTATAACATATAAATGATCATTTTACAACTTTATTTGATTCTCTTAAAGCTTATTTTAAATTAATTTATCCCTACAACTTTTGAATGCTGGGTTTAGGGTTTCTTTATTGTTAGAGTCAAATTGTCTGTATCAGAGCTCATTGTTGTTGTTTAATGCATGATTGTGTCTTAGTTTTTTATGTTGCATCTTTCTGTGCCTTTAATTTAATGTAATTTGGTCTAAATTATATCCCTAGTTTCTAGATTTCTTCGGGTGTTCTTCATGTTCTTAAATGGATTCAAATGAAAATCTATCTTTGATCTTCATTTTTTCTTTCCTGAGTGTAGATCTTATTTTTTTTCCTTTAAGCTTATGCTGGTAAACCCAGCCCTTGTGTCTGAGTCAAGCCCTCTTTAAACATAAAAACATATCTGGCATGTATGATTTTCACCTAAGAAAAAATAGTTTTTTAATTCTTAAAGCGTATTTGCCAAACTCAATCTTAAGGAATTTTTTATGCCTCTAATTTTTAGATAAAGACGTGTTTGGAAAACATGCTCTACTCTTTTCTTTTAGCATTGATTTTTTTCTTGTTTTCTTGTTTTGTCAAACAAAACCTAAGTGACTTCCAAAAACTTTGTAAAAGTTTAGGGACCATTTTAAAATTATTTATGGGTCCCTGCATATTTTTTTAACCATTTCACTTAATATCGAGGCTATATACTTACACTGTAAGGTACTAATCTGGTATTAAAAATACCCCTTTTTCATCAAAATGTTTTTAAAAATACAAAAAAATAAAAAATATTCCTTATTTAAAAATACAAAAATATGTTTTTATTTGTTTTCATACAATCAAATTCTAAAAAGTTTCATGCATATTTTATATAAAAAAAATATGTTTTTGTTTTATTTGTTTTCATATGGCCGTATTCATCACCATTAAAGGTTGCTGGAGGGTGATACATCTAGGGTGTATATCAATTATGGTCGGAAGCTTCAAGGCACCTTTTATTGATACCTCTAACTCTTCAATCTCAATCAAGAGAGTCTTCACTAGGGTCATCCTTGAAGGATCTATCCCATTTGGGACATAACACCCCTAAAAAAGGATGTTTATAGAGTTGTCATTGTGCATTAATACCCCATGGACCCTGTGGTTAGCTAGGATCGTGGAGATGACCAGGGCATTTTTATAGGGATAAGTCACCCTTTCTCTATATTTGAAGTGAAAAGAATAGGCTCGCGCTATCGACTTTATTGTTGAGATAATATGAGAACCTGCCTCCTATATTTCCTTTTGTCATTGATGGTGTCTCCACTTGCTGAGATCTCTCCTAAGATCACATTGATCTTTAGAAGAGTCTGGTTAGGTTAACTAGGGGCTCTTTCTATTTTGGTTCAATTGGGTATTTCCTTTGACAAACTACTTTAAGTATCTATTAACTATCAACCTTTCAATCTCCTTTTCTCAGGGTGAAGCAATTTTTAGTATCGTGCCCTTTGTCTTTGTAGAAAAGAAAAAACATTCCTAGAGGTGTAGGTATATAAAGGCGATGCTATAAGGGGTGGGTACTGAACGTAATCCTTCTCTTTAATAGTCATGAACACTTCAGTGAGAGTAGCATTTAAGATAAGGGAACGCCTCTTTTCAGGGAGATAAGCATGTTCCATCGACAACCTCTTCTAATTTCACTTTGAGTTATTCTTTTTATTAGGAGAGGAACGACTCCGCCTAGAGAGATTTTCCTCCTAAGCCTCCTAGTAAAATAGGGAAGTCTATGCCATAAAATATTGGTTTCCTCTACCCAGATGTGGTTTTCCATAACCTATTTTATCCTCATTAGGCTTCTTTCGAGTAGGGCGTAAAAGTCTCTCTATATAAAACATTCTTTTCCTCCATTTATCTATTATCTCAATCAATTATTTTACCTTGAGCATCTCTTTGTTATACATTTTCAAATATGCTTGAGTGAATTCTCCTCCTATTTAGGTTATGCTAAAGAGTTTTGTGGAGCTCTTTTTGTCTAGCATGCTGGTTCTAAACTGTGACATGATTTCATACATAAATCCCTGAAACCCGTGATGAAGCTTGGCTCTAAATTATTGCACCATGCCTTAGCTGACCCTTTAAAAGTCATTGGCAGATCTTGCATATAGAATCGCTGTCTTGGATGACTATCTCAAGGTTATTGCGTATGTTTTGGATGTGATTTCATGGATCTGCCAGTCCGTTATAATTTTCTAGGGTCATCTTTATATAGAGATATACTTTTTGGGGACATGAGTGCACAAAACCTGTATGGATAAGGGGGAACTAATTATCCTCTGGGGCAATGTGCCTCATCATGAAAATATCTCTCAGTCATCCTTCTTCCTAAAAATTTACCTAGTTAGCTTGGGGAAGCTAGAAGACTTTTATATGGAATGGTGAGATTGAGCACTAAGTTCTTTCTTATAGTAATCAGAGGGATCATGTTTAGAGTGATAGTTTCTTGGGAATGTCTCATGTCGATGAGAGTGATCCTTTGGAGGGCTAATGAGTTGTTCAATCAAGGAGTTCTCATCTTTTTGCCCCACTTCCTTGAGGTAAGACAATTGTCTTCTAACAAGGGGGCATCTTGTGGTTGTGAGGCTGGGACAGAAAAAGACGCCCTAGGGGAGGTACCTCTTTTGTTGGGGTCTACTAGGGTGTTGTGATTTGGTGTTGCCTTTAAGATTTCAAAACGACTTAAGTGAGAGTTATACCTGATTAATGAGTTGTTAAAAATCTAAGAGAGCCATTATGGCAAATATGCCAACTATCATAAGGAGGTACGTAACATACCCTAACCTAGGATTTTCTTGATTATCAACCATTTATAGCAACTAGAGGTGTCCAAAAGTCATTCTAGAAGAACATTTGATGGATTTTTGAATAGTTTTTCCACAAACGATGTCAATTAATAATGCTCCAAAATCCAGTATGCTAGGGAACTTGAGTTTTTGAGCTTTTGGATAATGGATGATCACACGTTCATGTTAATCTTCTATTCTCTATAACTGAGGGCCCAAAGGGCTGGTGACAAAGGCCTGGATTCCTACAAAATAGTTCTTATTAGTGGGATTTTGGGACCCTATAATGATTAAGTCAGTGACTTTATAGTGAGGAGTTGTAGTAAATAAGCATGAAATTCTAAGAACAAAAATGTTTGTTCTTAGTTCATGTATGATAAAGCTGAGAATATATTATAAAAAAGTGAAAATTGTGAACCTTTAACCTTATTCGTTCTGAAAGTATTTATAACATTTGTACTTTGAACTTTTTTCTTTTTATTCGAGGGGTCAAAAGTTTTTTTTTTCTTTTTCACACTCAAATGGAGAGGGAGTCCCTTACATCAACATTAAATTGATGTAAATGTCTTCTTACATAGCATTAATGTTGATGAGAGTACCATGTGCTTAAAAAATGGTCTTACATAATTTCGTACATAACATTAATGTTGTTGGGATCAATTGTTATAATCAATATTAATGTTGATTGATATGTGGCCAGCTTTTAAAGGACTTTTACATAGCTAGGGTATAGAGAAGTGAAAACCCTAGGTTCCTTTATTGTATGTTAGGGTATGAGATGATTCTAGACCCAAGGATGTTAAGTTTAGCTCCCTTTAGGTCCAAAAGTACCTGGGTCTATCACGTAGCCGAGCCCAAAGGAGTTGTGTCTATTATATTGCCAGACCCACAAACGCTTAGGCCTGACATGCAGCTAAGCCCAAAAGACCGAGCCCAAATGAGTTGGGTCTGGCATCTTACTAAACTCACAAGCATTTGGGCCTAGCATGTAGCCAAGCTTAATCTTCCCAAACCCATAAGTATTTGGGCTTAATGCGTAACTGAATCCAAGGGAATTAAGTTTGACATATTGTCAGACCCACAAGCGTTTGAGGCTAGCACGTAGTCGAGCCATAGGGAGTTGAGTTCGACATCTTGCCAAACCCACATACACTTAGGTCTAACATGTGACTAGGTTCAAGAAAGTTGAGTCTTCATCTCTGTTAAACTTTTATGATGAATCGTTTTTCTCTCGGCTTCTCTATTCATAAGTCTTATTAGTAAATAGATTTTAGTACAAAATACATTAATCATGTGGTATTTTTAATTTTATTTGCCGTAATAGATATTTTATGCCATGTAAACCAAATCATTATTTTTTAACATTCTTAGTCTAAGTAAGATAAAAATTTAAAAACGAAAATAAATGTATAATTATTTTCAACGTCTACTCCTGCCTTATAGTCTTCCTTCTTGGTCTTTTTCAAAACTCCAAAGCAATAACAAAGAAGTGTATGTGGGGCTTAATCGTTCATGCTTTTAGATTTTATGTATTAATTGATCAAGAACAAAATCTGTCAGGATCCTCGATAAACCTTTAAAGTAAAACAGGATAGATAATATATTTTCTCGGGACTCCTTGCTTTGCCTGTGAGCCTGCTGTAATATTTGCTTTTTTCTTGAAATGAGGATATAGGTGACTCTATAAAGTAAACCTATCATAAAATGCCACGTGTCCTTCATTTTTTGGATTTAAGGGCACTTTGAACTGATTTTGGTCTGAGGGGCTAACGTTGCTGCAAAATTAAAATATCAAAGACCCAATTGATATTTTGATATTATGATATTTTGGAACCTGATGCTGCTGTTTTTATATATTAAAAATAAATATCATCATCACCGCTAGCGTCACTGTTGATGTCCATACATGGCTAGAAAAACTTGGAATCATTACTTCAGCACAAGTGTGCTTCAAAGCCGACAACATTTACTAAATTTTAAGACTTGATTGATGGGGCATGGAGGGCTACTTTTGTATAACTCAAGATTAAGATTAGACTAGACTTTGCTGTTTATCAAAAGAGAAAAAAAAAATTAGAAATTAAGAAAAGAAAATACGGATTAGGTTCTTAATTAAGACTTGAAGCTTATAACCTTAAAAGGCTAATTACTAGCTAGCTAGATTGAAGAGGAGGAGAGATCGAAGTTTACCAATAGAGATTCGTATGAATACTATTTCAAATACAAGAACACCATATATAACACCACAGTGTCTTGCGTGTAAAGTCACAGAACAAGCAGCCTGAAAAAGGGTTTATGATGAAAGACAAAATTAAAGGAAGGATGGGATTACACCAGTTTTTAAACTATCTTAATCAAGAGGTTTAAGCAGCAGATGGCGCAGAGATGTAGGAAATGGCAGGCTCAGGCTTGGAAGACAAGATGGATGACCTCGACAATGTTTCTTCTTCTGGAACTGAGTTCTCACCCTTGAAATCGAGGGACTCGTTATTATATATGTCCCACCATCTTGCCACTAGCATCTTGATGTCCTCTCTGTCCATGTTAGCTTCCTTGCCAGTATATCTCCAAGGTTTTGAACCCTATATTTTTGTTTTTCCAAAAATAGAAGAGATCAAAAGGAGTCCAAATCAAGAATATACACATAGAGCGTGTTTGGCAGTGTGGTTGCGGGTGCTTTTCAAATAATTTTTCGTGGCAAAATACATGCTAATGATGTTTTTTTTATTTTTTAAAAATCATTTTTGACATTAGCATATCAAAACAATCGAAAACATACAAACCATATTCAATTTTAGTAAAAAAAAAATTTCAAAATTTTTGAAAACGCAGCCGCAGCCGCGTTCCCAAACAAAGTCATAATAAATGTAATTTATTTGATGGGATTTAAAACTGAAGATAGTATTTGATGTTATTCAGAGAAGAAGATCATTACTTACAGCAGCACAGTAGTGAACCACTTTAACCTTTTCGACCTCCACATTCTCAGGATGTCGCCATAACATGGCTAAAACCAGGTTGTACATTAGAGGGATTGGCTTGTATGTTTTTTGGAAAAA
>Ga0325404_1008159_pt1 | contig 10811 bp, 10 predicted proteins | sample PopdelMetagenome_18_FD_205664 | JGI IMG/M metagenome (GOLD analysis project Ga0325404, IMG submission 205664) | Populus deltoides microbial communities from Bellville, Georgia, United States - Xylem-Control-R1 | ecosystem: Host-associated > Plants > Phyllosphere > Stem > Wood/Secondary xylem...
ATAATCGAGGGTACCATTCTTGTAATTCTAAACTAGCAATGGGCCTAATGTCCAATAAATACTCAAGAATGTATTAAGTTTGGGCTACAGAACAGGAGAGAGTAATGGGCTAAACGAGATATATAAGAGGAGAAAATCTTCATAATCGTTGTCTGAACATCCCATGCTCACGAGCCCTTACAAGACAAGGCTACAAAATAACGCATACACAAGTAAAGGCAGCAGAAATTGTGAGACTACACATGTATAAAAATAAGAATATCAAAACACATATATTATTATAAATATTTACTTACCAATACTCTATTATTATGAATCAAGTTCGAGATTTTTATTTTGTCAATAGCTCTGAAAATAGAACAAATTAAACTTTGTAATTTTATTTTGAAAATTAACCTAGGATTCACAAGTCCAGAACCAAACCAAACAAATTGGATCATCTTAGTTTTTTTTTTTTTTCATTGTTTCCTTTCAATTTTAACTTGTCTTTATTTTACATTTGAATGGGGAACAGGGAATCTCTAATAGACTTTTCAAGTTACAGAGGGAAAAAATACAGTTTCAAAAGAAACTAATTGTAGATTGTCGTTTCTGCAAATATTAAAATATTTAGTATTAAACTGAGCCCCTAACAAAACATTTGCTTTGAAGAGGTTCTGCCGAGCAAATCTGAAATATCATTTTCCATAGTATTCAGTTCAGCTTTATTTTGTCCTCGAATCCTCTTATATTTTTCCTTCCAGACACTTTAAATATAGGACCACCGAGCCAGCCTCTGCAAGACCGGAACAAACAAACGGTAGCCCAAGCAAGTTCTATTTCGGTCCCCGAATTGTTTATGGAATCTACACCTATGCAGAATGCACCGGCATGTTCTCTTTGTAAGACTACAAGAGAAAAACGACTGATCCATGTATAAAATAAAAAACAAGTAGCGTCCTGTAAATATGAAGAGAACCCCAGATAAGCTTATGCTAATCTCAGGATTATTTCCTAGTAATGCACTCCTAGGAGATTTGGAAAAGATAGTGCCAGAGAACATGTCTTTGACCTTGAGCTTGGCCAAACTCAACCGTCATCTTGCACAAGAATCCCTTGCATTTAAAGTAAGTCTCCTTGCAAACTTGGTTATCTTTGTGGGACTATTAGGGCTGGTCCCTCGTATTAGATTCCTCAATTTTCGATTTTGGCTCTAAACATTCGTTAGATGAGAGCAGAGAAATAAAATTTGTTTGAACGTATCATTCGAGCCAAGGATGAAAAAGAATAAAACTCCAAACCTCTCCACTTCTGAAAGACTAATAATCACGTTTACCATTGACAATAAGGAGAGACCTACAAACCTGCAAAGTTGCCAATAAGTGAGGCACAATTTTCATCATACCACGTTAGGCAGTTCACAAGCAAGTCGGTTGCAAAAAACCATGTTCAAATCACAAATACATGACAAACAAACTGATCAACTATGCATCGCAATGTTTGCCGGGCAAAATATAAGCCTACTCGATTAAAGCACAGATCAAGTCCTCGATGAAAACATTCTAGATCTCAGATAAACTAGAGCATCGAACAACTATCATCCAGAGTTTAAAATAAACAGTTATGGAGAACTAGTAAAAAATCAAAAAAGGGCAAGACAACTAAGAAAAATTTCCTTCAAGTTCAAGCAGCAGTTTCAGCAGGGGCCTCGGCGATTGGCTCATCAGCTGGCCTTTCCAATTTCACACCAACATCCTCGGAATAGTCCCCATGAACCTGCACATAGCAAAGAATATTAGAAGCTTGCAATATAACAACCAGCCAGATCCAAATATACTATTGCTTAAAAAGTTCACAAAATTCAAAAGTATAAAAATAACCATATGATAGAACGCCTGCCATTGTTGGCTATATACATAAAAACTAAAGATTTAAATGCAGACAGAAAGCTGATGAAAATAATTTATCTTTGGAAAAATTTTGGTGATCAAAACATCAAACACGTAATACGAAGCCTATAGAGACAAACCTCCATCAATTTTCCAAGGTCAAACTTTGGGGCCTTTAAGATCTTCACTTTCCTGATGAAAACGTTTTGAAGAGGGTAGATGCTTGAAGTTGCCTTTTCAATTTCCTTGCCAATGCTCTCTGGAATGAACTTGCGGACCAATTCCTTGAGATCACAAGAAGTTGCTTGGGCTGTCATAATTTCCCTCATTTTGCGGCGTATCTGAGAGAAAACAAGAGCATATCCACACCATAAGCAGAAACAAAACACCAAATAGCAAATTAATTCAGCACAATTTTCACTCAATCAATACTTTCCAGTCTCCGTATCCATCATTATAAATGCAAGAATTATATACAACTCTTGATGAAATAACTTTATTTTGGTTGCCACTAAATAATTTAGATTTCAAATCAGTAGCGTAATACACAACCAAAAATATATACCAGAAAGATTCTCATAAAAGACATTCTATATCTTGTTGAAGCAAAGACTAAATAAAAACAAGAAATACATAGTGCCCTGAAAAAACAAACTTAAGTTCCTAATACATAAGTTCAGTGAGCAACTAGATATTATGATATGATGTTCTTACTTGTCTCATTTGGCTGGACTGCGCATAGGTAGTCCTCTTGATCTGGTTGGGACGCCTTTTAGTGAACCCGATGCAGAACATCCTCAAAGTGTAGTTATCAGTGGTTTTCACATCAACATGAGCTTCAATCAAAGTTTGCCATTTCCTCACCAAAGACCTCAACTTGTCATTGGTAAAATTCATTCCCTGCAATATTTAAGGAGAGGATTAGAACTTGCAATGTGAAATTAATACATTGTCAATAGAATTAAAATATAATAATGTAAGAAAAATACAACTTCCATAATCATACCCAGAAGTTTGTCAAAACATTCCTTCCTTGAACATCTTCAGCTCTCAAACGGATCTTTCTGTAAGCATGATCCTCATCACCCTGAAGGTCTGCAAGTGAGATCTCAAAAACACGATGTTTGAGACCTTCTGAAGCAATCTGTTACAGACCACAGAGTACACATTAGCACATCAGCAACACATGGATACCTCTCAATGATCAAGCGTCTATAAAAAAAATACAGTTGTATTTCACGTCCACCATAAGTAAAAAATGCAAAATCCCAATACAGCACAAGAAATGCAACTAGAACAAACAAATTTCTGTTAGTTAATTTACAAAGAAAATGACACAACAACTAAAGGTGACCTTCTAGACATGAGCCAGCAAGTCTAGGAAAAAGATAAGAATGAATGAAATTAAATTGTGAATAGAACTGGTAGAAAAAAAAGAGAGCACATTGCAGTTCGGACGAGAACATGACAAGAGAAAAGGTTTAAAAATTTCAAGAGTCAAATCTTCACGACTAATATTTCTCTACAAGTGGGGATAAATTGTTACAGGAAAAGTAGTGTGTCGTGGACAAACCATATGCCATTCATACACTGTACTTCCATGCTTTCAAGGTTTAATTTTTTAAGCAGGCCACCTCAAAATTACCACTGAACTTAAATTTATTGAGCAAAATGAGCTCCAACCAACAAAATCTCAATCAACGCGTTAACAGAGTAACAAATTGCTAGAAACTCGCCTCTCTATCATGGCAATCATCGTGACCTCTTACACAGGCTAAAACTATGTAGAACACCTAGAATCTATGAATTTAAACAAAAACCTTGCCCCAAATTATGCACTCTCATTTTCTAAGAGAACCCAACGACCAAACATTAAAAACGCAAAGAATTATGCAAAACTATGAAAAAAAATAAGAGAAAAATGTTTATAAATTTAAAAAAACGTTATATACCTTGGTACCCTGAGTACGAGTAACAAGAGTCTTGCCGACGTTTTTGACCGAGAAAACTGAAGGAGCCTTGATATCATACCAATCCTTCTTTGAAAATGGATCAGCTCTGTAAAGACAAACAAACAACAATAATTAATCAAACAGCAGATCTAGAAAGACACAAAGTTTAGTCTGCAATACTCACGCCTTCTTCTTTCCTCCCTTCTTTCCCTTGGAAATTCTCTTGTTCTTCCTGTTGACAAACATACGAGTAATTCATCAATAAAATATTTTCCAGGCACCCTGAACATATAAACATAAGCCTCGATGTGTTGAATGGGAAAGAGAGAAGGGAAGTGTACCCAACGGCCATGATTGGAGTTTGTGGTGGTCGCGAGGAACTGCGAGCTGCAGGGTAGCAGTGAAATAGTGATGGACGGCTGGGGAAGGGAAAACTCGCAAACCCTACCTGCTGCTGCCTTATTTTATATAGCTATTTTGGTGAGGATGGTGTGGTCATTTAATTAGGGTCATTTGTTTTTGGGTTTGTTGTGGGCTTTGAGAATTGCAGAAAGCCCATTCCTGACTAGGCTAGATGGTTTGAAATGGTTACAAAGTTACAAGCCCAAAGGTTTATATAAATCCAAACAGCATTGTTTAAGCCTTTAAGGGACCTCAACGGGTAACCTGAAAAGGCTGGTTCAGTTCAGGCTTAGGTGGGTGCTGCTTTTTTTTTTTAACCTAAAAAAAATATTTTATTATAATTCATTCATATTGAGTTTGTTTATTGTCACCATATTAAGTAATTTTATCACATTTTCTCCCTCCATAATATTTTTTATTTATCTAAAAATATTTTACAGTAACAATATATTCATTATACAACTATTTCAATCATTATTATTATTATTTAATCACATTAGTACAGGTTTATCATTATTATCTTTTTCGTTATTTTTTTATAAATATTATCTTTATCATCTCATTATTAATATTATTATTATTTTATTATTATTTTCATCATATTATTGCTATTATTATTAGACCATTTTATTATCACGATACATTATCAGTACTTTACTATTGCTTTAATTGGATTGTATTTATATCACTCTAAGCCTGCTTGGATTTAATTAGATTGTAAGATAAAGAGACCGTTTAAATTGAAAGTAAAATACTATGTGAAATAATAATGTGCTATGACTAATTGATTAGCATATAAGAAATATATAAATACTATTTAATTTGTATTTTCATTTTAACTCGGCCCCTTTTATTCTAAAGCTGCAGGCAGGTTTTTAACCCAATTCCTTAAACATGTCGTAATCGTATTATTCTTACTGTAATATATTTTCCTTAACTAAATTAAAACAATAAGAATTAATACGAGGTAGCATAGATCAAAATACATTAAGAATTTTTAAATTTACAGATGCAATTTTATACTTACAGTTTATTAGTAAAAACCTTGTTGATGTGATCATCGACAAAAATGATTAATCGGAAAAACTCTTGGTGGTGATTTGTAATTTGTCAATGAGTTTATAAGTAATAATTTTACATATAAATTTACTGACAGATAAAGTGTGTCAAAAAAATTTTTACCTGCTTTATTTTGTTGGTATTTTCATTGTTGAATAAACAAAGAAATCATATATCATTCTATTAATGATTTTTTTCATCAGTCAATGAATTTAATATGTAACCGTCAAACAGGTCGTTTGTTATTTCACGATGAGTAAACAGTGACAATGATATTTGCAGTAATTTTTTTTCTAACTCTCTGGAATTTAAAACAACTTAAAAATATATATTTTTTAAAAAAAATCTATTAAACAAAAACATAAAAAAATTAAAAAATTAAATTAATATAAATACAAATATTTATTACAAATTTAAACATTTATAATTTCAAATACAATTAATCTAAAATAGAGACGCTGGAAGAGGAGGGGGGTCTTCATCTGAACCATGGGGCAAATAAGAAATAGCACATGTACGGTGATGTACCATCCATATGTGATCTTGTCTCCAATATCAATTTGCGAAGATCGAATTAGATGGATATCTAATATTGCATCCGCTAATATTTCTCGGATTAGATAGTGTATAATTAATAAAACCCCGAACTCCATTATAAATTTACAATAATCCATCCCACACAACCTTTTAGGCGAATCTCGATATATCCACGAACGACTATTCATTACTTATGTCAAATCTATATAGAATATTGATGACATCATGTATTGATTAATTATGTAAACTAAATAAATAACAGAACATTGGTTTAACTCAAACTTATTCAAACTATTTTAACAGTACATCTAATTCACTATTAATTATCTATATAAATTTAAATTTCTACACATTTACTGGAAATTTCAACTTAACAATAAAATTGATAAAAAATAAAACAGACCCTATTATTCATATACTACAAAAATATACATTAAAAATGAACATTTTGAAATTGAGTTCAAATAAAAAATGAGTAGTTTTGCTTACTTGAAGTGAAGAATCTTTAATAAAATTTGAATCAGAACATGAATGCTGACAAACTAAGTATCGAAGTAGCTGAAATTTGTAGTGAAATGTTGATTTGTGATAAAATTGGGTGGAGAGTTGTGGTGTTTGTTGCAAAAAAAATAGAAAAAAAAGAAGAAATGAGAGAGGAAGAAAGGAGAGTCGCTTGTTAGGTCATAAATTAAATATCATAAAGAGATTTATCAACGAATTTAATCAATATATTTAAATTTATTAGTAAGTTTGTTTGTAAAAATAACACATCATTGTATCTCTTGGTTTTTTTCTCATTCATTTTTTTCTATTGTAATTCTCTTAACACACACACCGATGGATATAGCAATTAGTAAAATTCACCTTGATTTATTAAAAAAAAATTATTGTATTTCTGAATGTATTTCTAAATGTTTGGCTAAAGATAGGTGTGAACATTTAATTTACTGGCAATATATTGTACGGGCCTACTTCAATATTGCAGGTTTCAAATTTGAACCTGTCACCTCCATAAATAATTGCAGATCCAATAAAATTAATGGCACGCACTCTGTTTTTATTATCATTAATCATATCAGTCGTAGTAATTTTGTCAAATACAATAGTACTAGTAATATTAGTGCGCCTACAAGGGCAGTGGTGGCTTTGCTGGTGGAGGAAGCGGTGGTTACATACGCTGGTGCTGGAGTTCTAGCTAGCTAGCTAGCTAGCTAATGAGGCACTGAATGGAACCACAACTAATGGGATGTGCATAAAAGTTACTACATTCCTCCGGTGTGCGCTGGAAAGGCCTATTCGGAATACAATTCCTCCTATCATCATTCCCCGGCAACCTGAGGCACACCAGTGACTCACCAGAAAAGTAATTAAACGAGTATGTGAAATTCTCCAACTTAGGCAAGGAACATATACTGCTAGGAACTTGCCCGGAAAACTTGTTATGTGCCACATTTAGCTGCTCCAGGTTCCTCATTGCTCCTACTGACTCTGGCAAAGGCCCAGCTAAATTGTTGAAGCTGACATCAAGAACTGTTAAGCCTCTTAGCAGCCCAATATCTTGTCGTAAACAACCTGTTAACGCCATATTAGAGAGAACAATCTCGTCAAGGGTCTCTGCCATGATTGTCAAACTTGGAGGAATGCAGCCTCTGATGTCGTTGTTGGCTCCTACAAACACTGAAACTGGAGAGTTTCCCAGGTTAGCAGGCAGGGCTGAGTGAAATCTGTTATTGTTTATGAAAAGAGCATCTAATTTTAGCTCAAAAAGCTGTGGTGGGATTTTTCCATCGAATTCGTTGAACCTTACATCAAGATATTTGAGCGAATGCAAGAAGAAAACAACACTTGGAAACGGACCACTAAAGCGGTTGTTACTGATGTCAAGCTCGAAAAGAAATTTGAGATGGATAAAACTATCAGGGATGACACCGAAGAAACGATTGGAGTTTATGTGAAAGAGAGCAAGGTCCTTAAGGAGCCCAAGCTCTTCGGGCAAAAAACCGGCTATGTTGGCGTGGTTTAGGTCTATGCCGGCAACCGTCAAGATAAAAGGGTCATATGGGGCTGGGGCACAATAGACACCAGTGTAGTTGCATACATGTGGCCCATGCCAGTTGGCCGTAAATTGGTTGGGGTCAGAGGTTATAGCTTGCTTCCAAGCTTGGAGAGCTATGTAAGCCTCCATGAGTTGAGGGCTTACGATGGGAAAATCAGGTGGATAAAAAGTTTGTGAATTGACCTTGGAGAGGAAGAGCATGATATTGATGATGCTCCAGAGGGTTAGATTGATGAGATATGAGCTCTTCATTTGGAGAAGGATATGCCTCCGGTGATAATTGCTTGTTTTTCTTGTGGTGTAAATATAAAAGTCACAGGTACTATAGCACTCCAGTGCTTCGTGTATTGAATAGATGCTTGGAAGGTTTATATAAGTTGAGGGCAATGCAATAATGGATATTAATTAATTTTATAATATTAATAGCCTGTAAAATTTAGTCTAGCTGATCAATTTTCTCTTAAATATTTTACTCGATCGGCAGCTATTTAAATATCAAATCGATGCGATGCAGGACTCTAAATTATGAATGAAGATCTCAGTAAAAAACAAATTAATCATTTCAATTTACACATGGAAGTTTATATAATGTTAAAATCATTAATTGTTCCGAGTTTCAATTGGCAGTGAACATTATCAATGATTCAATAGATCTTGGTCGTTGGAAATTGAAGTGGGAATTAATCATCCCAGAAAAGTGTCAATCTACCAGTCGATCATGTCATCAAAAATTTCGAAGCAGCGCTTAGCTACTTGGGTTATGTATGTTCAACCAGTTGGTCTATAGCATCTGTTGGGGCAAGATGACGATGAGCTGTATACTTTGGACGACATGGTTTTCTTGTTGGTAGTAAAGAAAGAGCGCAAGTGATGATATTAAAAGTACAGAGCTTGCCGTGTCTTCAATGCTATCATGTTATCGTTGTCAAGAAGACACATACCAGGTGCCAAGTTGTCTGGTAGCTGGATTTCTCAGCTCTCTAATTGCTGCACAAATGTTGCAACTCCCAACGAACACTAGTAAAACCCAACGGGTTTGTTTGTGTAGCTGAGCCCCGGCGTGATTGTTCCCATGCCCAGGGTTTCTGCAATCTCTTTCTAGGTTATGAAGGTTGAAAAACTCACCACACAGTTTCCTTTTCATCTCAATGAAAACAATCGCCATACAGTATTTGACTATGATATTGAAGTTTAACTTTCGAATTTCGCAGAGCATCTTGATGAAAAGGATTTTTTTATTAATATAAATATTCGGTCAAATTCCATATATCTCAACTAATTCAAATTAATGAATATATAATTCTTCAGTAGCCAGTAGCCACTAGCCAGTAGCCACTAGCCAGCAGCCCTAATGCCCTTATGAAAAGGATTTAAACCACACATAAGATTGTGGGTTTAATGTCACATGGGGGTAGTAGGTGGGCTTTAAAAGCTAGCACGCAAGGCTTGCATGGCCCATTAATTTCTTGTGCTGTATCATAGCCGGACTATTTACTTTCATTTGCTTGGACCATGACCCTTACTCCATTTCAAGCACCGCGAAAACTTAACCTGAGAGGAAATATTTATTTTCATGAGAGACAGGGCGGTGGCAGCTCTAGAGTTCAGGTTCTACACACAAAATGGAAAGAATTAAAGAAGCTCAGTGGAAAAGAACAGTAATGAGAGTTAATGATCACATGGGCACGTTATATTAACTTCACGCGCGCGCGCGCGCGCGTGTGTAGAGAGAGAGAGAGAGAGAGATATGGTAGAGATACTTAGTTTTTTACTAATTTTGTTTTTTATTAAATAACGTGATACCATGAAAGTGGTGTTTTGATCGGTTATTCAATTTCATGATTATAATTATATCATTAAATATTAAGTATAAAATCTACATTACATGATTTAAATTTTTTTCTATAATGGATGTCAAGTCGTTCATTAAGCAAAACTTAGTAAAAAAGTTTATTACCCCTAGCATTACCCGTGTGTGTGTGTGTGTGTGTGGAATCATAGGGTTTTTCTAATCGATTAAAATGGGTCGATGTTTTAATTTCCATGATCAATAATATTAAATTAAGAATTATGATTTTATTCAATTACAAAAGTGAATCCACTTAATTAATTATGAAAGTGAAACATTACTTCAGTGATTTATTGTTGCCACACAAGATAATTAATATGTCATTTGTTGGTAACACACACAAATATCATGAACGAAATCAATTTTTTATCAGAGATATTAAGTTAACAAGTATATTTAATGATGATCATTTTTAGTTCGGTTCGGTTTTTATAGAAAAAATAACCAAACTGGTTTTTTTAAAAAAAACCAAACCGAACCGAAACCGGTTCAAACTAACCGGTTTCGGTTCGGTTATTTTAGAACAAAAATTGATTTTTTTGTTTGGCTCGGTTTTTTTGGTTTGTCTCGTTTTTTTTTGCTCAGTTTTTTTCAGTTTTTTTATTTGGGTTCGGTTCGGTTTTTTTTCGTTTCAGGCTTATAAAACTAAAACCGAATCGGTCGGTTTTAAAAAAAATTTAATCGGTTTAATCGGTTTTTTTCACGATTCGGTTTTTTCGATTATTTTTTTTCCAAGTTTTTCAATTTAATTAATTTTTTAATTTTTTTACTCGCCCCTAAATATATTAAGAAGTCTATAAAAATATGATAAAAGAATACATACCAATGGGAAAACAAAATCACGGCAAGAAATTTCAGCAAAACAGCAAATGAAACCAGAATATGTTGATGAAAATAATTTAGTTTTTTTTTTAATTTGGGTTTATTGAGTTTATTTAAGAGTTGGATACAATTATTAAAAAAATATATAATTTAATCGAAAACAAAGATAATTTTTTGGAACACGATTATTAAACTCTTAGAATCTAATCTAGAACCACCACGTAAGAAGATCATTTTGTTTTGTTCCGGCAGACATAAAAAAAAAA
>Ga0325404_1008160_pt1 | contig 10810 bp, 6 predicted proteins | sample PopdelMetagenome_18_FD_205664 | JGI IMG/M metagenome (GOLD analysis project Ga0325404, IMG submission 205664) | Populus deltoides microbial communities from Bellville, Georgia, United States - Xylem-Control-R1 | ecosystem: Host-associated > Plants > Phyllosphere > Stem > Wood/Secondary xylem...
GTTAGGTTCATGATGTATAATTGCATGTAATTGAGTGAAATTGTTGTAAACTAATATATTTTATGGGGGGAAATATTTTCCAAAAGATTTGAATGATAATTTGAATTTTTGATTGAAATGTCGTAGCGTAATAAATTTTTTTGTTAATATAAATGTTGCATAGATTGATTTTAGATGATTGAATAAAATATAAATAAGCATGAAGAGTTTTAAGGAATTAGAATTAATGATATCACAATATATATATATATATATATATATATATATATATATAATGCTTGTCATAAAAGAAAAAAAAACATATAGGATGTTTTATTGATTATAAGATTCATGGATGAAACATGTGACAACTTTGTCCCTTGATTTCTAGGGAAATTTTAGACATAAAAATGATGAAATTTAAAATTTATCTCTTAATAGAGTTATAGCTAAGGATGTTAATTTTTCAACGAAATGGATCTTTCATAAATTGGAGTTATAAACCTCTATTTATGGAATAAAAATCAAAGAAAGGTCTAAACCGAGAGTAGTAGGACATATTCCACATGTTGTTGTAATTGTGATTTTAGAAGTTTATATGTTAGAAATGGGTTTAGTGTTTTTCATTAAAGTTGGAGAAAAAACATTTTAGTTTTCCAACGAAATAAACCATGCACACAACCAAGTTACTAGTGTATCATAGAGATGACTCCTTACAAAGCTTTGTATAGTATAACATGTTGGATCCCTATTTGCTGAGAAGAAATTAGAGATAAGAAGTTGATGAGATTGGAATTGGTATAAATCACTTTAGAGAAGATAAAAAAAATATAAGTGACAAGATGAAGGTTGCCCAGGACTAGCAGAAAAATTATGCAAATGTTAGAAGAAGACCTTTTAAGTTTAATATTAGAGATATGATATATTTAAAGGATTGCTCCTTGGAAGCATATGTTACAATTTAGTCTAAAAGGAAAACTAAAACCAAGATATATTGGACCCTTTGAAGTGGTGAAAAGAATTGGACATGTGGCATATAAATTAACCTTACCTTTACATTTAGCTAAGATATATGATTTATTTCATGTTTCATTGCTACCAAAGGCTGATATAAACCCCTTTAGAGTATTACCGCAAGTTTCGTGGGAAGTTAAAAAAGACTTGACTATAGATGTAAAACCTATAAGGATTCTAGATCAAAGTGAGAAAGAATTGAGGAATAAGAAGATTCATATGGTGAAAGTGCTATGGAAGAGTCCTCAAGTCGAGGACACTTGGGAAAAAGCGTTAGAAATGAAAAATAAATACCCAGAATTATTCAAGAATACAAGTATGGAAATTTAAAATTTCAAGGATGAATTTTTCTTAAAGGAGGGAAGAATGTAAACTCCCGACTAAATTTAAAACAATAAATAAATTTAAACCCAAAATAAAAAATAGTTTAAATTAAGATTTTAGAAAATTAAATTATTATGTCAAAAGTGAAATTGAAAATGACAAAAAAACAGTATGACATAAAAAAGAGGGGGATTTATATTATGTTTAAGGAGGGGAAAAATGAAAAATTACCCTAGAAAAGAGTATAAAATGAGGGGATTTTCTTATCTTCAACCCAACAACCATAAACAAAAGGGAAAGAGGAAAATTTAATTTTTCACCAAAATTCTTAGAGAAACCAAGAGAAAATCAAGGGAATTAGAGAGGAATTAAGAGAAACACATACACGTACCTCTAAACACCTAATTATGAAGGAAAGAGAAGCAAAATAATCAAAGGCGAAGGGTTGCACAATCACGACAACAAGGAAAAAAGAAGGATTTAGAATAACATCTAGAAAGGAGTTCTAGATCTACCATAGCAATTTCATGCAATTAGAATAACATTTGAGTTAGAAATCATGAATTTTAGGTTAGGGTATATAGAAACCTTTGGGGGGAAATACAAGTTGACAATGAATTGATCAAATTTGGTTGGATTATATTGTGTTGGGTATTAAATTTAGTGGAATTGATGAAGAAAAACATAAGGTTCTTAAAAACCCAAGTGGCCAGCCAAAGAGGAAAGTTAGGTTGATGATGTATAATTGCATGAAATTGAATGAAATTATTTTGAAATAATGTATTGTATGTTGAGGAATGATTTTTAAAAGAATTGAATTATAATTTGAACTATTGATTGAAATGTCATAGCGTAATCAGAAATTTTATTAGTATAAATATTGCATAGATTAATTTTAGATGATTGAATAAAATGTAAATAAACACGAAAAGTTTTAGAGAATTGGAATAAATTATATCACAACATATATAAGAAAAAAAATACTTCTCTTGAAAGGGAAAAAAATACATAAAAGATGTTTATTATTAAAAAAAACTAAAAGAGATCAGTGATTCATTATAGATTGTCTCTAGAATTACTGTGGATTGCACTGTATACGTTTAAAATTCATTCTTGCGATAAGTTTTGGCCAGTTTTTTTTCACTGTTTTTTCATTTGTTTTATTGGATACGTGGCAGCATCCCTACCATGTATCTTTATGTTTTTTTTTTTTTCAGGTTACATCTTTTCATGTCTTTGTTTTTTCTAATACAAACGCATCAGAGAACACCTCAAAAACAAACCAGAGAGCACGTTCACAATTCCAGATCCATCTCAATTAAAATTTTAAAAAAATACTAATTACTGTGGACTCGAGCAATTCTTATCGCTTGAAGGTCCGCTTTGGTGTTTTCTCGCGCTAAGTTGGGGTTCATGGATATCTATTCCCTGTTGGTTTATTCGTGTGAGATGAGAGTTTTTAAGTTGTTAGTTCTCGGCTGTGTGTGCTTCTACAGGCTTGGGTGTAGCTTTGAGGCTGGGCTGGCTGGTGGCTCTATCCAGGAGGAACATCGTCTTGGTTTCACTCCAAGATCTCAGTTTGCATCAGGATTTCAGTTCTCACCAAGAGATCTGGGTGGAGCTTGCGCTTCGTTCACTCAAAAAGAATGGGATCCGGATCTGTAAGTGACTTCGATAAGCTTTTAGTTAAGACTGATTTTCTTCCTTACCTTATAGAGCTTTGTCTGGCAGGGAATTTTAGCTCCTTCCTTTTCTTGCTGCTTGGGCCCTTACAGAAAAATATTATAATTGCATGTGGAAAAATCAGGGTCTGTGGACAGAAGCTCCCAAAAGGAAAGACCGGGAAATGAAGGGTGAATGATGGCCTGGATTTCATGATGGCTTAGGCTAAAAGGGAAAGGGACTTTAGTTTGCAGAGACATGGCCACCACCAAAAAATCTGGCTTGCTTTTAGGAGTCCTTTCTTCTGGATTGTATGTGTTCTTATTATGCTATATTAAATACAACGCCCACTTGGTTAGATTTGATTGAGAGAGCAGGTGAGTTTATTTGTGATTAGTAATTTAGTTAGATTTTGTATATTATTGCAGTGATTGACTGACCAGTTTTGGTTTTTTTAAAATTAATTTAATTTTCAGTTTGCTTTTTTACAAAATATCACTTGACAGTGAAGCTTTGTTTATTAGGTGGCTAGGCATGGATTAAAAGGCTTTTTGTAATTCTTATTTATACATGGCTGGTCTGCTTGCATTTCTCTGTGCTGGTACGTTTTTGTTTTTCCAAGAATTAAGGTCTGGACATGCATTTGGATGTCTCAGTTGAGATAGTTGAGAGTGGGTTGGTTCAGCATGCTGATGAAAAAAGAAAAGGAGTATGGTTTTAAGTTGTTTCAACTGACACATTTAATGCACGTTGAGGTTGGCATGTTGCCGCCATTGTGATGTGCAGTGTTTTTCTTGAGCGGGAAATGTAGAGAGAAAGTGAGGGGCCTGATTTGTTAGCTTAGTTCTGACTTGGGTAAGTGATGGGTTGTCCTGTTAGAATATTTTTAAAGAACTCTATTTCATATATGATCATTTTTTCTTGGGCGGGAAATGTGGAGACAAGGTGAGGGGGCTGATTTGTTAGTTTTGTTTTGACTTGGGTAGGTGATGGGTTGTCCTGTTAGAATATTTTTTAAGAGCTCTATTTCATATCTGGTCATAACAATCACTTTTGTTTTGTGACATCTAGTTGGTTGCTTTTTATCATGTTGGTAGGCATGTATTTTCCTTTTCCTTGCAAAGATATATAATGCTTCAAGCTCTGCTTTTGGGTGTGCTGGCTCCTAACTTTTTCCCCGTGTTCTACTAAGACAAAGGTTAGTTTTTTAAGATTATTCTATGCTTTTCCTCAGCTTTAGTTTCAAATCAATTTGAGTTGCAAGTTATAAACTTTGTACTGAGAGGTTTGTTTAGACATGTCAATGCTTATTTCCAACCTTTTCCTTTCATGTGAAAGCCAGATTTGTTCATTGTCTCTTTACTGTATTTTTAAGATTTGGCTTCTTTTAGTTGTCTTTAATTTTTTTTACTTTTATTGAACGATTATTTATAACATTGTTTGTTGTCTTTTTTGTTATTAGTAATATACCAATCCTTATGCCCCAATAACATTTGACTATAAACATTCAGCAAATCAAAGTTAATAGCATTAGCCCCCAAGGACTCTCTAAGCACAAAAATTACCTTAGCCTACTCCCAGCCCCCAAAGAGTTTCGTTTAATATTTGTGTTTGGTGGGATATAAATGAGGGGGCTTAAAGAAATAGAAACAAACTCTGTTCTTAAAATGGTAAGTATTTTTTGAGATGAGAGGGGTTAAAACGCCTCTCCATAACCTGGACTAGAAGCCTAGCACCTAAAAAAAAAGATTTTCCATCAACAACACAGGAGATTTAGGGTAAGTATTTTTTGTTCCATCTGGTTTTGGATTAAAAAATTATTTTTTAAAAAAAAATTATGAATTGAAATGAATGAATTTGTTATTTGAGATGAGGCATTTGAGGTTGATTGGTACTTGAGATATAGAAAAAACAGTTTGTTTGCGGCTTTTTTCATCTCGATTTTAGGTGTTAATTTCACTGATAAGTGGATTTATGCATCTGAAAATATTTGTTTTACAGGTTGCTTTACCTTTTATGGACCTTCTCACAATCTTTAATTGTGTAGGCCATTGGTTTTGCTATCTACTTTCAAGGAATGTTTAACAAGGTATTTTCATACCTCTATTTTTTATTAGACAATGTTATGGTTCATGGTTGTTTTGTTCTTTCTTTCAAGCTATTTTTCGCTAAATTTGTTTAAATATCTTTGTTGTTGTAGAAGGAGCTTAAGTTGAATTAATAGCTAAATCTGAATTTATCTAAAACTAAATTCAGATTTAACTATATATAAAAAAACCCCTCGAAAATCTAGAAACTCAAGTCTCACGCAATATGTACGGTTCCAACTGTTCATAAGCTCTACCTTGAAGAAAAGCCCAATAATATAAACTCAGTCTTGGATAAGAATTTAGTTTTAAGGACTCGAGAGGAAGAGCTCAGCTCATATTTTGAATCTTAATATTTTGCAGTCTTGGACAATTTAATTTTCTTTTTGTGCTTAAGTTTTCATTCGTTGAAAAACAAGCATGTTGTATCAGTTTGTGTTCAATTCTCTGTATGTGAGCAAGGCAGTGGAAGTAGGGAACAACTTTGTTGTTCACCAAGCCGATCAAGTCGTGGCTGAAAAAGCCAAAACGTTACAAGATCGTATTGTAATCTCTTTTAACATTGATTTTTAATTGCAATTAGGGTTTTTGACTTGACTGGATACATTTGATTCTATGATAATTTTTTTAATTAATTTATTTGTTCCGTAAAATGAATGGATTTGTTGTTTAATTTTCAATTGGTCTTGATGCTTTATTCCTTAATTTCTTCCCTTCAATTTTGTGTGCAATCAAGAGAACTAGCTTTGCTTGCAATTTCAGTTCTCGCTGTCATTTTCTTAGACAATTTGTGTTACCAAAAAGCTTTGGTTGAGACAAACAACTACACCATCTTCACTTTTGTCTTTTCTACTTTGAACAATTTTGTCACTGAAAGGCTAATTGAATTTTAATAACTTGAGTTTGGGGTATTGTTTTGCTTTATTGAAAAATATATGATTGATGATGTGTTTTTTAAAAAGGTATTGCTTGAACTCATGCTTAGTGATATGTGTTTATTTAAAAAAAAACGGATTGAACTCATGTTAATGGTTATTTAAAGAGATACATTCCGAAATGAAAGATGCTTAAGAATAAAAAATAATAATATGTTGAAGATTTTTCCATTTGGGTGTTAATTGCTTGGTTAACTTATAAAATAATTTAGGCGATCAAGGTTATTACTTCTATACTTTAAAACAGAGAATTAAATTGTTTATTGCTTTGACATAGTAATTTAAGGTACACCATCTTCACTTTTGTCTTTTTTACTTTGAACAGTTTTGTCACTGAAAGGCTAATTGAATTTTAATAACTTGAGTTTTTCATTTTTTATGCCTTTAGGGTTTTTTTTGCATCTTTCTTTGTTTTTTTTCTTTTAATAATTTTTTGTTTGGTAATGTTAAATTTTTTTTATTTAGTTATCAGATTTTCATGACACGGATCCCGGGTTTAACAGGTTAATATGGTATGACGAGTTAACCCGGAATTTTTTTTTACTTTTTTTATTTTTAATTAATTTTTTTCGTTTATTTTAGTTTGTTAATGTTAGATTTCTTTCTATTTAATTATTAAACTTTCATGACACATATCCCAGGTTTCACGGGTTAACCTGGTTTCATGTGTTAACCCGTCAATTTTTTTTTCCTTTTAATAATTTTTTTATTTAATTTAGTTTATTGATGTTAAATTTTTTTTTATTTAGTTATCAGACTTTCATGACACGGATCTCAGGTTTAACGGGTTAACCTGGTTTGACGAGTTAACCTGAAATTTTTTTTTAATTAATTTTTTTTGTTTGGTTTAGTTTGTTAATTTTAAATTTCTTTCTATTTAGTTATCAAACTTTCATGACACATATCTCGGGTTTGACGGGTTAACCTGGTTTCACGGGTTAGCCCAATTAATTTTGGGTTAACCCGTCAATTTTTTTTTTCTATGTATTTATCAAACTTTCATGACGTGAATTCCAAGTTTGACGGGTTAACCCAGTTAATTCAATTTTTTTTTCTTTTTCTTCATTAATTTTTTCTCTTCCTATTGGTTTTTTTCTTTGTTTTTTCTTTTTAGTTAATCTATTTAATTATCACACTTTTATGACACAATCTTGCAGTCAGACCCACATCCAAAGCTATTGGGTCTGGTGTTGCCGTCAAACTCACTTAAACTTGAGTCATGTAAGTTTAATATTATTATTAATATTATAAATATTACTCTTGGGTCAAGCGTTGCAGTTAGAACCAAGGCTTTTGAATATATCTTTGCAGAAAAACCTAACACTCTTAGATCTTAGCCTTTTTTGATATTTTTTATGCAAGCAAAAAAAATTAACCTATGGCGTATGCCTTTGTTTTTTTTTCCTTTTTAAGCCTTTTACTGTGGACTGCACAACACAATCCACAGTGAAAAAGCTAATGCTTTTAGTTTCTTTTTTTTTTTAGCTTTTTTCTTTGTTTTTAATTATTTTTTTAATTTACTTTTTCAATATTAATTTTTTTATTTAATTATCAGATTTTTATGATACGAATCCCAGATTTGAAGGGTTAACCTAGTTGATTTAGAGTTAATTTAGATTTTTTTTCTCTTTCTTCATTAGTTTTTTTCTTCTTATAGTTTTTCTTCTTTATTTTTTCTTTTTAATTAATATTATTTTATTTTATTTTATTTTGTTCATAAATATTAAATTTTTTTCTATTTAATTATCGGCTGATGCCTTTAGTTTTTCTTTTTTTTCTTTTTGCTTTTTTGCCTTTGTTATGCCTTTGACTGTGGATTGCATAATGTAGTTCACAATGAAAAGATTGATGTTTTTTGTTTTTTTTCCTTTTTAGTTAATTTTTTTCGTTTAATTTAGTTTGTTAATGTTAATTTTTTTTTCTATTTAGTTATCAAATTTTCATGCCATGGATCCCGGATTTGATGGGTTAACCTGTTTTCACGAGTTAACCCAATTAATTCTGGGTTAACTCGTCAATTTTTTTTCTATTTAGTTATCAAACTTTTACGACATAAATCCAAGGTTTGACAGGTTAACCTGGTTTGAAGGGTTAACCCAGTTAATTCAAAAAAAATTTCTTTTTCTTCATTAGTTTTTTTTCTTCCTGTTGGTTTTTTTCTTTTTAATTAATCTATTTGATTATCACACTTTTATGACACAACCTTACAGTCAAACCCACATCCAAGGCTATTGGGTTTGGTATTGCAGTCAGACCCACTTAAATTTGAGTCATGCAAGTTTGATGTTATTATTAATATTATAAATATTATTCTTAGGTCAAATGTTGCAGCCAAACCCAAGACTTTTGGGTATAACTTTGTAGAAAGAAATAACATTTTTAGATTTTAACTTTTTTTGATATTTTTTATACAAAAAAATTAACCCGCGGGATCGCGCGGGTCATGTAACTAGTATATAAAACTAAAAGGTGTGGGGAAATCACTGTTTCCCCACACCTAAATGCACTGTGGATTACAATAATAATCCACAATGCATTTCTCTCTTTTTTTCAACTTTTTTTTTCCAACTTTCCCTTTTTTTTTGTTTATTTTTTTTCCAAAATTACTATCCTTTTTTTTTTCAAAATTATCTTTGTTGATTTTACTTTTTAAATATTAAGTTGGTTAAAAATTTCGCTTTGTAATTTTTTCCCTTTAAAATACTGTGGATTGCTACAGTGTTTTCCCACATAATTTTTCTATTTTATTTTTTTTATTTTTTAAAATTATATTTATCAATTTTTTTTATATTGAGCTGATTGAGATTTTAGTTTTGTAATTTTTTTCTTTAAAACATCGTTGATTGCTACGGTGTTTCTCCGCAAGGTATTTTTTTTGTTTTTTTATAATTTTCTTCGAAATTATCTTTTATTTTATTTTATTTTTTAATATTAAGCTAGTTAAAAATTAAAGTTACATTATGTGAGGAAAGCACTGTAACTTTCCTCGCAAATTACTGTGGATTGCTATAGTGTTTTTTCCCATATGATTTTTTTCTGTTTTGTTATGTTTTTCTCTAAAGTTGTCTTTGTCAATTTTATTTTTTAAATATTAAGCTGGTTAAGAATTGCAATTATAAGTAAATACAAGTTTTTCCTTACATGGTTTTTTTCCAGTTTCTTTCGTGTTTTCTTTTTTTGTAATATTTTTTTCCAAAATTATCTTCGTCGATTTTTTTTTTAATATTGAGTTGGTTAGAATTTAACTTTGTAATAAAGTTAAATCATGTGGAGAAAGCACTGTAGCTTTCTTCACAAAACATTGTTGAGAATTACAATTACAAGTCCTTACAAATAAGGATAAATCATATGGGAAAACACTGTAGCTTTCATCACAAAACACTATGAATTGCTACAGTGTTTCCAACATGATTTTTTCCCCTTTTTTTTGGTGTTTTTTTTTGTTATTTTTTATTCTAAAATTGTCTCTGTCGATTTAATTTTTTTAATATTGAGCTGATTAAGAATTAAACTTTATAATTTTTTTCTTTAAAACACTGTGAATTGTTGCAGTGTTTTCCCATATGATTTTTTTATGATTTTTTTCCAAAATTATCTTTGTCCATTTTTTTTTTTAATATTGAGTTGGTTAAGAATTTAACTTTGTAATAAAGTTAAATCATGTGGAGAAAGCACTGTAGCTTTCTTCACAAAACATTGTTGAGAATTACAATTATAAGTCCTTACAAATAAGGATAAATCATATGGGAAAACACTGTAGCTTTCATCACAAAACACTATGAATTGCTACAGTGTTTCCAACATGATTTTTTCCCCTTTTTTTTGGTGTTTTTTTTGTTATTTTTTTTTAAAATTGTCTCTGTCGATTTAATTTTTTTAATATTAAGCTGATTAAGAATTAAATTTTGTAATTTTTTTCTTTAAAACACTGTGAATTGTTGCAGTGTTTTCCCATATGATTTTTTTATGATTTTTTTCCAAAATTATCTTTGACAATTTTTTTTAATATTGAGTTGGTTAAGAATTATAATTATAATAAAGCTAAATCATATGGGAAAAACATTATAGTTTTTCTCATAAAACACCATGGATTGCTATAATATTTCTCTAAATGGTTTTTTATTTTATTTTATTGGGGAAAGCACTATAGTTTTCCTCACAAAACATTGTCAATTGCTGCAACGTTTTTCCTCATTGGTTTTTTTCCTTCCAAAATTATCTTTGTTGGTTTTTTTTTAATATTAAGTTGGTAGAGAATTTAGTTTTATAATTTTTTTGTTTTTATTAACAGAAAAGCTAAATCATGTGGCGAAAACACTGTATCTTTCCTTCCAAAATACTGTGGATTGTTACAAATTATTTTGTTCAGTCTTTAAGTTTTGATCATCAACACAATTGTTTTTTCTGTCATGAAATATTAACTTCATCATACCTTTAGTTTTTATTACTTATCTAACACCAATTTATAATTATACTACTATCAAATATATTTGTTTTATAAGCCAACAATAACATGCAGGTTCTTTATAAAATGCAGGTTCTTTATAAAATTCATGTACGAAACACATGACAACATCCATGAGGTCAGATCTTATTGTCGATATGTAATGATTATCCGCATTAGGAGTACCATTTTCGTTGCAAAAGGTCAATAAGAAGATATTTGCATTCTATTATCTCCCTAATTTACAAGGGTGAAGGAGTGTTGCATATTTATGGTCCCAGAAGAGCAAGGTCTGGTAAAAGAAGATTTGGAAGCATTTCTCATAATTGTTTCAAAACAAACAGTTGAAGGCATCGAGAAAATAA
>Ga0325404_1008165_pt1 | contig 10808 bp, 7 predicted proteins | sample PopdelMetagenome_18_FD_205664 | JGI IMG/M metagenome (GOLD analysis project Ga0325404, IMG submission 205664) | Populus deltoides microbial communities from Bellville, Georgia, United States - Xylem-Control-R1 | ecosystem: Host-associated > Plants > Phyllosphere > Stem > Wood/Secondary xylem...
TTTAATTTCAATTAATGTATAAACTAATTTAAAATGTGTATGTGTATAAGCTAATTTAAAATACCTTTATCATATACAAAAAATAATAAGTCACCACCAAGTGTGCACCACTGTCTTATAAGATATGTATGTAAACTTGATGGAAATAAAATCAAATATGTGTTTAGTACGTATTATAATATTTTTTAATTAAAATTATATTAAAATAATTTTTTAAATTTTTTTAACATCGATCATGATGTTAATTACAATCATATAAAAACACATAAAAACTATTAATTTAACACTTTTTCATAAAAAAAAATTAAAAAATACTTTGAAAAGAATATTCTAACACAAAAACAAACACTTACCGGATGGTTACACTATTAAAACTAAATACTATATCCAAGCAGATTACTCCTATCCCTAATTTCCTTTTTTAGAAATTATGTCTCCCATTGTAAAAATAATAATAATAAAAAAAGTCCAAAGCACAAATGAGGAGTGGGTATTTTGGTCAAATATTAAAATTATTTAAGAAAGTGTTATTCCGAAAAGTTGGAAGAGTAGAATGGCAAGAGATTTGCATTTACACTGTATACCTGGACGTATTGGTCACAGATGACAAATTAATTACTTGCCCTCAATTCTGTCGGAATTCGCCTTGTTGCTCTGATCAACGATAAATTAATATCCCTTGTCTCTCTTGGTGGTTTATTTCACCATCGTTTATCTTTGACTAAATCAAAGTATTTGTGATTAGTTATTGAATATTCAAGCTTAGATCCCCTAAACTTTTGAGGCGGCGGCGGCAAAGGGCTTCGTTCCGACATCATCTTCTTGAGTTTGAGTTTAATAAGATATTGTTTCATCGTTTTTAGGTTTTGCTAACAGAAAGCACGGGCCGGCCTTTTCTTGCTTGTTTGAGAAATCATACAAGGATTTCCTCGACAAGCTGAAGCTAAAAAAACCAGTGTACCTTACGTAATCATTATGATAAAATATAAATCAGTTAACAGAAAGTCAAGTCTTAGACATCCATCACTGAACAGTGCGTGCGTAATTGTCTATTGTTTAGGACAAGGATCGAATTTGCCAATCATTTATTTTAGTTGTGGCTTTCTTCGAGGAAGCATCCTTTGTTATGTCACAGGATTTTGTTTGTTTTCAAGACACATCGTTATCTCGAGTAATTCAATCGCGTTTTACACTGCTGCAAGCCTTTTCCTAGCTACTACTTCTTAATTCTACTTCCCACCCCCCCAAAATAAATAAATAAAAAAACAAAATCACCATAGATTTTTCTGTAGCTTAATTAAGAGATTGAGGTGTTTCTCAACAGTTTACCCAAATGCATAACGATGACAAAAAATGAGGTCAGGATGGATTCATATATAATAAAATAATTTAGAGTCTTGAATTGAAAATAATATTATTTATGTTCGTAGATTTTTAAGAAGAAGTGGAGGCTCTCCTCCGGTTCAGATTTCTCCAACACCTAGTGCCTTGGAACACCAGGTGCCTTGGATGTTAGGTAAAGCCTTTATTCTTCGGACCTGGTGACCAACGTCATTGTTTTAAAATTCATATCCGCTTGATTTGGAGCCTAAATTGGTTTTGATTCAAATAAAAATAAAAATAAAAAACTCAACTTGTTAATTTTTTTTTTAAAAATAAATTGTCAAAACATCATCATTTTAATTCTTTTTTCTTTTTAATTTTGTTTTGAGGTCGACCCTCTTACCCCTAACTTGTCCCTTGGCCCTGGTGAACCCTGACATAGTTTAAAAATTATGACTAACACAGCAAGTTTCAAGAAAAGAATCCAAATGATGGTGGTGTGTCTATATATATATATATATATATATATATAAAACTGTTTTCTAAATCATTAATTCTTTCAATTTTAATCAAGGGTTTCATTTGGTTTGATGATGTATGCCTATCACAAGAGGACTATTTTCTTCCATTTATTGTGATTGCTAGGAGGATAAATTAATAGCTGCAAAAAGAAAAATATCAACTTGGATTTTAAATTCTATTGCTTGCTTGTATACCTAATGCGTGATGCAGAAAATCAGCTTGGATTGATTAAAGTAATTGATTTACGATTAAGTCCATCAATTCCAGTTTTAGTGTTCAATGATTAAGAAATCAGTCCCGTCTATTGACTGTTAAGGAAATTTAATTTTAATTTTTATTGTAAATTTTTATAATATATATATTTTGTTTGGATGTATATTTATTTTAGAGTTTTTTGGTATAAAAAATTATTGTATGAATGTATAATTTATACATACAAGAGTTTATTTGAGAATTTATAAAATTATATTTGTACCTTAAAAAAAGAAGATTCTTAAAAAAATAATTTAACTTTAAGGATTTTTATTATGAGACCTACATAAACTCTTTTGATCATGAGACATGCAGGGTATGAGGTGGTTCTTATCATGTATTTTTATTTCATCAGATATGTTAATGGAATCTTTTTGTGAGTCTCCAGTACACAAAATGCTTCGAGGCCAACTCCAACAGCTAACATTTTGAGAACTTGCAGAGAAGAAGAAAACAGATGAAATCTTGATATTGATGATGGACTTTATATTGGTGAAGAAAACAAATGAACTCTCGATATCAACAAATCTATGTTGCTCTTTGTTGCTGGCTATAACGCAGTATTCCATAAACATCCACGATGCTGGGAGGGAAAACTGGATCAGTTGCTGCCCTTACTGCAACTTTCACCACGACAGTAACATTGACAGGGGGAGTGAACAAGGGTCCAAAGAGGGGAAGCTGTTTAAGTGGTTTTGCATGTTGGAGAATCTGCAGTGGGATTGCCATTAATAAATTACAATGAACCTCCAAATACAAGATTAAATATGATATGAGTGAATCCTCCTCGTCGCATTTCAAGCATTTCTCCCATATAAATGATGACACGACAACAGAACACTCCTTAAAACTAGATTTCTGGTGAGCAGAATCATAACATGCTCCTAAAAGACAAGTTGCGATCTCCATTTATCCCCTAGACTACTCAAGCGCTGAAGGACTAAAACTATGAATGAATTGCAAGGTGCATAAAGGAGGACCATAGATATTGAGAAATTTAAAAGTCATTACAGGGGGGGATTGCAAAGGCAATGGCTTTGATTGGCTAACCTAAATCTGCCAAAAGCTTCAGGCTTGGATGTACATCATTCAAGTGTTGTTTGGGATAACCTAGTAATCTAGATAAATATTCAAGGGTGAACAAGAACTTACCATCTTCAACGGAGAACCGATTACACCAAGAGGTAACTTTACACTTCCAACATTGCGAGTTCCATAAATAAACCCAGGCCGGAGAACCACTCATAAACAAGGAAACAAAACATATTTCATCAGATTTACTGTTACTATAATCCATAATATAAGATAGCAATGCACTGTCAACTACGAAAAAACACATTCATCCACGATACTAACCAATACATACACTAGCATTCTAAACTGCAAGATTTTGACGATTAAATGCAATGAGAAGAGTACTAAGATATAGAGGATGAAACCAACATATCATAATAGCATTTTACATGAAGGAAATTTAATAGTTTTCCAAATTCAAAAGTTTTAGAACAGCTTTCTCAGATTTCAGTTGCTACAAGAGTAAAACGAATGATAGATATATAAAAGGTACAAATTACAATAATGGAAAGAAAAAAATTACCTCCATATGCAAACTTGGTCAACAACTCTGTTTCAGCAACCTTTTACTTTAAACAGACCACAAGTAAAAAAATTACATGAGGTAAGAATGATAAGAAAGGGGAAAAGTAAATATCAAGGCAGACTTGAAAGTGTTGATTCTTCTTGTGATATAGCTATTTCATATCAAACAACGTATTATAAAAATCAAACTGTATCTACGTATAATACAAACTTGTTTTATAAAGCTTTAGAAAACAGTCCTTGTTTCCAGAAAAATGAAGATGAAGTTGTGCCATGCCAGCCATCAACATTATCATGACATGATTCTAGATACAACACTTGAAATAAGCAGTAATGAAAATTGGTACCTTTCCCTCATAATAACCTTGCAGCAAGTAATTGACCAAGCCAAAGTCAGCAGCAGAGATGTAAACAAATCTTTTTACACCTACAACAAATGAGCAGCCAACTATCAAATCCAATCAATTATAATAAGTTCAACCCCCAACCAAAAAGGGAAAAAAAACGTAGAACTGGAACCACTTACTCTCTAACAGGCAACTTGTTTTGCAACGGTTCCTTTTCCCTTTGCTGCTATATAATCACCATTCCCAATTCAAACCTTTGAAATTCTTGTAGGTTGTAATGTACTGAAAAGACTCTTATCAAAAGTCATGTGCAATCACTGTCAATAAGCTAATGATATGAGGAGTCTCTAGTTGAAAAACAAGTAGCCACGTCTTGGACAACAACTTGAGCATTTACCTCCTGTTTTTGAGGTTTTGTTTTGGAAATGACAACTTCATGCCCAAGTTATTGCACTTGTTGCACCTTACATTGGGTCTTTTCCAACACTTGAATGGTGGATGATCTCTCTTGCCATAGTGTTGACATGGTGGATAACCCCTTTTCAAAGATCTTTCCTTGTTTTAAAACTGATTAGCATTAATTTTACTGCTTGAAGCCTAATTTTTCTTGAAGAATTTCTTCTTATAATTTTCAGAATCTTGATGCTTGGTTGGTAGAGCTCTTTTTACAAAACGATCTTGCCTCATAAGCTTTTGTTGTTCCTGAGCTTGCAGCAGGGGCGGAGCCTTTTAGAAGGCTTAGGTGGGCTGTAGCGCAGGACAAAAAATTAATTAAAAAAAATCCAATAACCCATTTATCCTTTATCTTTTATAAAAAAACCTAACACAAATAAGTAATTGGTTGTTTTCCTTTGTCAACCTAACACAAATAATTAACTGGTTGTTTTCCTTTGTCTTTTACGAAACCTAAACACAAATAATATATTGGTATGAGAATAAGATTTACATGCCTGGGGTTTAGCTTTTTTTCTTCTCAACAGTATACAGAGAGCTACAAAAGTGCAAAATCACATGTAAGAATTTATGTCACAACCCGAATCTCGGGTTCATGACTGATAACGCAAGAGCGGTGTCGAAAGGACACCTCACCTATGCTAAGCCTCAAAACGAACATATCAAAAGAACAAGTTATTTAAAAAAACACAACATTTCATAATTTTCAGAAATATTATATTATTCAAAACTAATGAAACCAAATGATAGTTCAAAACTTCTCATCAGTAATTAAAACAAAAACAATAATCCATAATACTTATAACATTGTCAAAAATCCAAACTTAATTAAAATAGGGTAATAGTGGAGCGTCTAAGACATCAAATTAAAACTAAAAAAAAGCCTCGCAAAACAAACAAGGCATACCGACCAAAATTGAAAGAGCAGGAACACTCAACAAGTCCACATGCTAACAGAAACTAAGAACCTGAAATAATATCAAGAATGAGGGGTGAGTTCAACCAACTCAGTGAGGGAATAACATTTAATATACATTTTAGATATTTTAGATATTAATAGTTTGTAAGTTGATTTATCTTGATATACATATATATACTAAACATCTTATCATAAAGTAGTGGAATACATGTCAAAGATTAGATGACACCTGAAGGTGACCACTATGAGATGATTAGTCGCCACAGGCTGATGCCTCTTTCACCAGCTAGGTATACAGAATATTATGTGCACATAGGCTAACTACTCTCTGTTAGCATGGAGTTATTGACAAGTCCTGTATCAAGGCATAATAGATATTCACAAAATCATCAAAGAAATATATATTATATCGAATAGAATTTAGTTCGACAGAATGTAAATGCAAATTCAAGAATAGATAAGTACTTGGAAAATAAAAAAACATATATAAATATTCAAGAGATTAAGTAGTCGTACTCATCATATAATCAACATACATATTTTTTTATATTATATGCATATTAAAGATTATCCCACTCACCTGGAAAAATATAGATTAAAATGAATATCAAATGAAAGACCCGAAAAACTTGTTGATGATTGTTAGGAGAACCTACAACAAATATATGAAATATACTCAAAAGCAACTCAAAACAACACAAATAAAAGATTCCAATGCATAAAAGAAAACTAGGTTTAGTCTCCTACGTTTGGAGACTAAAACGACAATTATCCAAAACAGGGACCCAAACGTAATTTTACCAAAACTGGACCAAATTATAAATACATAACCATACTGAAATTTCACCCATAAACCATCCTCAATTCTGTCCAGAATGACATAGGGAACAAACTGTAATTTTCTTAAAGTTCAAGGACTAAAATGTAAATTCCTAAAATTGAGGGACCAAACTGAAAATATTCCAAATCACTTATCAAAATGAGATTCATCATCCTTAACCTCATAATAACACTGTCCAGAATCTCAAAAGACATTAGGGGTCAAATTATAATTTTTCAAAGTTTAGGGACTAAACTGTAATTTTCATAATTCAAGGACCAAAATAAATTTTTTCCATCTTCAACCTCAAGACCATTCTGTCCAGATTTTCCAGCAAGGTTAAAATGGATTTCTTAACCCATAAAAAAATTATTTTAAACAAATCAAGTCATAAATCCTTATTTTTAACAACATACTCAAAATCAATCACTTAACATTAAATCCTTAATAATCAGGAATTAATCTTAACTAAACAAACTTCAAATCCTTATAAACCCTAATATCTTCTTTAATCTTTACATAAACAAACCATAATCGAAAGTAATATGAGAGAAACCCACTTATTACTTCCACTTTTCTTAAACCAGAAACTCAATATCAAAAACTGAAATTCTCGGTTTGATGATGGGAGGGTCACGGCGGCCACAAGACTTAGAAGAGAGAAAAGTAATTCTCTTACAACTTTTCTTTATATACCTAGGTTAACTTAGATTGGGTTTGGGCTGACTTGAGCTTGGGTTTGGACTAAAAGTTTGGGTCTTACAATTTATAAGCCCTAACTTTTCATTTTGAATTCAATATTTCACATTCATTGCAGTAAACTGTACCATAAAAATATAATAATTTGAATACGTTAACTTTTTTTAATACTTCAATGGGTCTCAATTCATAGATCATGATTCGCTAAATACCTTGTTAAGTGCGTTGTGTTAATTTGTTATTTCAAAAGTTAAGTTCCCCAAATCTCCCAGTAGTCTGCATCACTATTTTATCCTTATATATTCTGCATTTCATGAATATTCTATTGTGACATTAATATCTTTTTATCTTGATATATTTAACTTAACAATAGATTTTTAGTTGGAAGAATTAAATTCTAGATTCAGTGATGAGACAATGGAACTCCTTGTACTTAGTTCTGCTTTAGAACCTAAGGACAACTTCAAATCATTTAAAGCAAATGCTATTTACAAGCTTGCTGAGAAATATTATCCTGAAGATTTCAATGAACAAGAGATGTATTATTTGAGATCTCAGCTAGATCATTATCAGATTGATGTGATTCATTATAAGAGCTTTCAGAATATATCTACCATTTCTGAATTATGTCGAGGATTAGCTGAAACAAATAAGTCACAACACTGTCATTTGATTGACAGGTTGATTCGTCTTGTTTTGACTTTGCTTGTTTCCACTGCCACTACAGAGCAGACATTTTCAACTATGAAACATGTTAAAACTATGCTTCGAATAAAATGAAAGAGGAGTTCTTAGCGGATTCTATGATGATTTACATTGAACGAGAGCTTGTTGAAGATATTGATTTAGATTTAATCATAAATTAATTATATTCTACAAAATATCAAAGGGTACAACTTTGATAGTGTAATTTATTTTTATTTTTATTTTTATGTACTTTAGATTTTATTTTATTTTTTATATTTTGTCTTATGTATTTGGATTGAAACTTCATTGTTAACTTGATAAATTTATATATACAAGTCAATGATTGAACTTAAAAAATAATTTATGTGTATTTGTATTGTAGCTCAGGGCAGAAAAAATTCCTCGCTCTGTCCTTTGCTTGCAGGGCATTCAAAAGTTCTGTCACTATAATTTTGGATAGATCTTTTATGTTCTCCAAAATTGTGATTGATTCTTCATATCTTTCAGGCACTGTAACTAGTATTTTCTCAACAATTCTGGAGTCTGTGGATATAGTACCAAGTAATTTAACCTTGTTAACTATAGCAAGTAATTTATTTGAGTGCTCCTTGATAGTCTCATATTTTTACATTCTTCGTAGCTCAAATTCTCTTATTAAATTCAATATTTGCATATCATGTATCCTTTCATCTCCTACATATTCTTTCTTCAGATAGTCCACTACGCCATTATACAGTTTTACCAACAGATTAATTCCGTCGGTATAAGGAACACAAACCGTTGGTAAAATTATTACCGACGGTATCTCCGACGAAACAAATCCGTCGAAGTCATGAGCGTCGGTAATTCTAATTCCGTCGCCATTTTTGTCAGTAATAAAAAAACAAAAATACTGACGGAATTTCCGACGGACATACAGACGGATAAGCGTGCCAAAAAAAAATAAATTCCCACCACCAAATTACCGACGGAATATTCCGTCTGTAAAATTCAACGGTAATTCCGTCAATAATGGTGGTACAGGCCCGTAATTTTTTTCCAACTCTCTGTGATATACCGACGGAACTATTTCATCGGTGATTCCGTCGGCAATTGTGGCATGGCTGTAAATATTGTAAACGATACTACAATACTTTCGGTGTAAATTTAAAATATTTTAAAAAAATTATTTATTAACAATTAAAAAAATAACCAAATAAATTTTCATTAGACACTAAAAATGTAAAATTAATGTTACATAATATTCATCAAAATATTCATTACAAATTTAATGTTTTAAAAAAACAAAATTAAACTAATTAAAATAGCGGCGGAGCTGGAGGAGGAGGAGGAGGAGGAGGCTGGTTGTTGCCGGGACCGTGCGGCCAAAAAGAAGTAGCACATGGATCATCACCCATCTTTGATCTAATCTCCATGACCATTTGATGGAGCTGAGCATAATTCGTCGAGAGGCGTTTATATTGTTATTTCAAGGTTAAAAACTCCTCTGATTGGGTGCTCGATACTGATGGAGAGCTCCCAACGGTTGAGACACTACGGGCCGACCGTAATTTATCAGCCGTCGTGGTGGAGAGCCCGTAGACCCGATTTTTATCGGGTCCACCAGACGATCCGACCTCCATCCACAAATCCGGATCGAAATCTGGTTGGGTCAAAGGATCGTCCCCATATCTCTCTCTCAATCAGCTATTATAGGTCTCCTGAATTTTTTTTTTAAATCATCATATTCAATTCAAGAAAATAATAACTTACAAAATAATTTGATTGATCGAACATACCACAAAATGCTGAGCATGGTTGTCCACGTACTGCTGCACCCCCTTTTGGCGGTCTTGACTCCGCACGTGCGTCTCTATAAATAGCTCCATTGGACTCAGCTCACGTCCAAGAGACATAGCCTGTAAGGAAAAAAAAGATTGCAAGTGAAATATATTTATAAGCAACAACAAATGAATTAACGATATATTTCATTTAAAATAATCTTACCATCCGCTTCGCATGTGCGCTGAACGGGACGGAGCCGCCGGTGTGCGTGGTCACCAAACCATGAATTTCCTGATTCCGGTTGACGGCTCCGAATTGTGAGCGCCGTGAGAACCGCTTAGACATCACGTGCTCAATATATGCCGCCCATATATCTCACGAGATGAATGGCGGTTTAAATTCCCGCCAAACTGCCACCTCATTCCAGCCTTCAAGACCGTTGTCCCTCGCATATCTTTTCACCTTTTTTTGAGTGTCGTACCAAAAATCATGCAACCTACATCCATAGTAACTAATTATAATTTAGAACATAAAATTATAAATCAAAAATAAATATTATTTTTGATTTTACCTAGTTGCCGCGTGATTCTCCCATACTCTCCTGACAACATTATTGTCCGCGCTATCCCATTCAAATTTATTCTGTATATATAAATAATTCATTGAAAATAAAAAGAGTACAAGATATAAAATTACAAAAATTATTTATTAAAAATAAACTAAAAATTAAAAATTAACACCTACCTGAAATCGCCGAAACCAGGCATCGATATTAGGTCTCCACTCAGGATGTCTGGAGACCTGAATCCATTGAAACAATGGAATCTCCATCGATGATTTCATCGCCAATGTAATTGTCCTGACAGCCTCAATGTTTGTGAACCTGAAATTAAATTAAAAAAAATTAATTATTTGTTCATAAATTATGTTATAAGTATTAAAAAAAAACTAAAACCTGAACAAACTTACATTGAGAAGTCATCCTTCCACTGTGCCTGGTACTTGCGGGTGAATTGACCCCGCTTTGAAGGCACGCCGCTCCTGCGCTGTGAAACTGCAGTAGAAGATGAAGCATCACACGGTGGCGTAAATGCATCGCCGTGATCAGCACCTAAGGAGATGTCCTCCTCGCTGCTAGAACTATGTGCAGCCGTCTGCTGACGACGTGCTGTAGATTTCATTCGACGCATCTACACAAATGTATATGAATTATTACATAAATTAACTTTAATTATTTTTTTAAAAAAATTCAGCAACACCTCCTTTATACTAGAGACTACCCGCAGTTTTCAAACATGCAATATTTACAATAACCACAATCCATATAATCTCCATCAACATCATATATACAACCTAATATCATTAGGAATTCAATCATTAATAAAAATTCGGCAGCACCTCCCCTATATTGAAGACTACCCAC
>Ga0325404_1008166_pt1 | contig 10808 bp, 6 predicted proteins | sample PopdelMetagenome_18_FD_205664 | JGI IMG/M metagenome (GOLD analysis project Ga0325404, IMG submission 205664) | Populus deltoides microbial communities from Bellville, Georgia, United States - Xylem-Control-R1 | ecosystem: Host-associated > Plants > Phyllosphere > Stem > Wood/Secondary xylem...
CATTTATAGTATCAGAGTCCCTTCGCGTGTGAGAAACCAAGTTTTAATTAAACTCATTCTCTTCTTTGAAGTTTGAATTTGATTAAGAATCAAATTTGAAAGCGGATAACTATTCTTATCTTAAAGACAAGAATTATCTCGAAGATAAAGATTATCTTGAAGATAGGGATTATCTTAAAGATAAAAATAGAATGACAAAAGCACATTGTAATCCTTAATTTTCATGGAAGTTGACAAATCACACTTTTCATCGAAATAAATCTCTGATTTTTTAATTTTTCATTTTAACCCTGTAAAAATTAAATTAAAAATCCAAAGAGCCAAAATTGGGTTATGACACAGTGCATGAATGTAAGAAACAAATGCTCTCAATCCTTTCTCTATAGTCCTTTCTCCATGACATCATGGTCCCTTTTGGCAGCAGATCGTACCTGAAACAGGCAATGACCAGAGATATTGAATAAATTACCGAAAAATAGAAGAGCATAGAAGAAAAGAAAGCTATGAACTATGATGCTAGAAACATTATACAGAAAGAAAGCCAGTGTTCAGCATATAACAACAATAGCATTGGAGCTATTAACTCTGGAAACATATGAACAAAAAATATCAAATTTCAATGTGTTACACAATTAGCTGGATTGAGCACCATAATTAATCACAGACTATTTCAGCATGTACTGCTGGCATCAAATCTAAATAAGCTTGATAAATGATACGTGTACAACAGAGAAAAATGGTCATTCAGCATTTACTAATAGCATTGTGAACCTAATCAGGATTTGTTTCTCTATCATCATCTTCAAAGTTACTACTAGGAAACAATTGTACTCACCTGAGGAATAACATCATGTGTATCATCTGCACATGTCCTTTCTTCAAGAGGAACCCTTCTTATGTGCAGAAATTCCACAAGCTTCCTCCTGCAAGAAAGCAGCCACGTTGATCACTTTTGTTGTAAATAGAAGCAATGGATAGAAAATAGCAGGAACAAAGAACATCAAATGACATATTTAAGAACTTAATAATGGTCTTCAATGCAGAAGTGATCAGCTATACCTTTAGCAACAGAAAAACAACAGCACTTCATTGTCCACCCAACCGAGCAGTTCGACCAACTCTATGAATGAAGACATTTGGATCTTGAGGGGGATCATGCTGCAAGATTAAAAACAACAAAGGATTTTCACTTGTCAATTAACTTTAGAAATTAAAAGTTTAAAGTAAAATTGCTAATAATGTTAACATGGAATCATAACATTCTCATCATAAAGTTACAAGGCCACAGAATCTAGGTGGTTTCTAGGCTACCTGCATCATACATTCCACACCGGGAATGTCAAGTCCACGTGCTGCAACATCAGTACACAGAAGAATGCCACTTGCGAGAGAAGTAAATGAAGTCCAAACTTTCTCTCTTGCAGTCTGTCAGGCATAAAAAGAAAGAAAGAAAATGTCAGAATGCACACCTATCAGTTCAAGATTTTGTCATCGACAAACTGGGCTCATCTTCAAATTTTTACTTGCTTCATCTTCCCATGAAGAGATATCAGAGAAAACAGTGAGACGTGGAAGAACAACCACCCAGCAACCAACACAAGCACATGTCATGAAGTATCTGCGGATGTATGGAAATCATCTTTTTTAAAAGAATGATATCTCATCAGGCTTTAATAATGTAGATTGCATTTACTATCCTTTTAAAATATAAAACATGACTCACATTATAATCTTTTTAGACTTGTTCTTGATAAGGAGATCAAAAAGCTGAGATGATTTCTTACCTGCTTCGCATTCCAGATACAGCAGAAAGAAAAGATGGATTTAGCATAGTGACTCCACTAAAGACAAATATTGACCAACAATTGCTCTCCGTTTACATGAAGGCTTAACCCAAGTTGAAAGACAACTCGGTGCCCTGTAGAATTATCATAACTAAATGTACAATATACCTCGATGTGAAGGCCTGATGGTGTCTTGGAAGGTGCTGATTTTTGAGTCGATGCTGAGTTATCAAAGATTTTGTTTCAGCTCGAACTTCAGCCCTCACAGGATTCCTCAGCTCAGCTTTGGATAGCTCTTCAACAACCTCAGTTTGAGTAGCTGAGAAAAGGCTAGTTCTACGCAGCTTGGGTAAGCGAGATATAATGGAAGTTAGCTGCTTCTGGAATCCCATATCCAAGAGTCTACAGCCTCATCTAGAATCAAAACCTGTTTCACCAAATCCAATGAACAAATTTACCAATAAACTTCATGATTGTATTTTGCTGCACACCACAAAATCATCCTTGTTTAGAATCTCCATAATATGCAATTTCAGTTCATGGTTATCTCAATAAACTTCTTAAAAAGGCATGCAACATTTTATCAGATGTCCCTAATTGAGTGGTCACGTTTTCTTTACATAGAAGTAACCAAGGAAAATGCTTTGCATTTCTACAGAACGATAACACACGAAGCATTACAGACATGAGGGTATAGAAGCATCAGCCTCGTCGAGTGATTAAAAATCACTACCTCAAGGTTTCTAAAATCCAAGACATCCACACGCTCCATTATAGCCTCCCCGGCGTCCCTATCAATAAATTAGCTCCTTCCTCCTCTATTTTCTTCACATCTGCTTTTACATCCATGCCCCAACAAGTAGCAGGGACTTAAAAATTTGATAAGGTCGCGATAAAAGGTTGTGCAGTATTGTATATTTTGAGGATAACTCCCTTGTAGGAGAACCAATTATTCCCATCACCTGTAAACCACATAAAACACTCAGATTATCAGCTTAATAAATAAGCAACATGACCAAAATTAAAAACAAATGCAAGGAAGCAACTGAGCAAAAAAAAAATCCCCAAAACCCACTAGAGTTAAAATTTCCATCTTCAATACTGAAACAGCTATAAGACTGAAAACTTTCCTCTCATTTTTCAAATTTTCTCAGCAACCAAACAGAGCTAAGAAAATCAAAGAAAATGAGAATATTTTTTTTCAGCATTTCAAATACTGAATTCAACCAAATTACAACTCCACTATAACAGACAAAACTTACTCTAATTGAATAAGTAATAAATTAAATTACGCAAGTTTAACACTAACCCTACACTAAAACTGGCCACAAGAATCACTAATTTTCCATTCGAACAACAAAAGACACAAACTTTCTGGCATTTATCAGCAGCCGAACAGAGCAGAAAAGTAAAGAATAAAACAATCACCTGGTGAGGTTTGGGAGGAGAAGAGGATCAGCGAAGAATTTCGATGAGAGGTAGCACACAAGCTAGAGTTTTTTTTCCGGAGCCAGTGGCGGCGTCGACGGCTACGTCTTAGTAGCTGCATAGCGCACAATAATCGAACCCGGATTGAGTTAAGGCTTCGAGAACCAGTTCGGAGATTGAAGGTTCTAAATCAGAGAAGCGATTGTTCGTTAACACTCTGTTTGGGTTCGGTGATTCGGTGGTGTCCATTCTGTACCCGCCGCTTCTTCCATTCACTTTCAAAATCTAAGTGTCTGTCTGGATTTAAGAGAAACGTTTTTTTAAGGATGATTGAAAAACGAAAGGCTTCAACATCCAAAAGAATTCAGAAAATAGTAGTAATGGTGGAAATAGTGGCCCAGTCTTTGACTCCTTGTACAGTAGTTTGAACTTTGATAAGAATTGAGACCTGGGACGTTAAGGATTTTGAAGGGATAAAAATATACAAGGGACGACAGCAATAAACACAGAATTTAAACCATCGTTTGTGTTCAGAATTTTCTAAGGACTTGGCTAGAGTTGATGGCCTTTTGTTTGAGGTCTTGATTAATTTATCTGCATTTTGTAATTGGGCTTCTGTTGCCCTTTATTTCTAATTTGGGCATCAACCCATTCCATCAACTGATGATTGATTGCCGAGTTAAAGGACAAGAAGACCACTTTCCTGGACCCAAGCAAAAAAATTGCTGCAGCCATTTTAGAGGCGCTCTATTTTGTTTTCTATTAAGCAACTGACAAAAAGGTTCCTAGTTGGCCAAAAAGGATATGGACCGCTTTTCTGTAGCGTAGCTTACCTTTATAGCTCCCAGCACATCATTTCTTAGTTCCCTTGATCTTCTGGTTTATGAGGACTGAGAGTCACGTCCATGTTGCTTGGATTGCAAAGCACAGACAGCCATTAGTTGTGCATGAGAAAATCTAGTGATGGTAGACGAATGCTGAGAAGAAAAACAACCCAGGTGATAAAGATATACGAGCAGCCTTCATCTGCTTCTGACTGTTTTTATAATCACAATGTTTGGCATTTGAAGTAACTTCGTCGGGACTTCTTGGCATTATTCCATTTGCACCGAAGCCACCACTACCAAACTACGATTTAATTTGGAAGGTTCCCTCCACAAATATGTGAATTTTAAGTTATTCAATTAGTCTATTGATGTCATTAATTCTTTCCCATGTCATCATTAATTTTAAGATATCTTTATTTCTAAACCCTAACTTTTTTAATTTCTGTATAAATTAATTCTCAACGGCTATGGATAGGCACCGAATAAGAAGTTACGGTCATTAGGTAGATAACAGATTTTTTTTAAAAAAAAATCCTGGTGTTAGTTAATCTATCGCTATAATATAATTTCTTAAAGTCGGATGTACAAGAAAAGGAAGGCCAACCACTTGAAGCTGAAATACTACCAAATTCTCACCTAAACCTCTCGAATAAAGAATGGTAACTCCTCACGCTCTCTTGGTCGAATTGTTGGGGTGGTGGATGTGTCATTTATGTATATAAAATGCCAGGTATGGTATGAAAAAGCCAAGGCAAAATGATGTTGGTATCCATCTCTTCACTGATCTTAACGTACAAGTTATTAAGAAATTATTACAGCTTCCCTAGTAGTGTCTTAATGCGCCACCACCCCTTGCCGGGAGGGCGTGGTTTTCTACTTGTTCTATCATGAGACCTTGACTCTCCTTCCCGGTGCCTCTTTGCAACATACAATGCCTGAGAAAACGTGGACATGAAAACCAGGATAGATATTTAGATAGATACGAAACACTACAATGAACGGATTATATATTAAGAATTTGCAACAGTTTTCATCAAATACTGTAATTGTTTGAAAATAGTTTGATGTCAACATTTCCAAGTCTTTCAGAAGCTCATTTTTTTGGAACTAGGAACAAAAAAAAAAAAAAAAACTTACAACCTAGCAGTTTAATAATGCAAGAAACAAATTTATCCGTTTGAGTTCTAAAAATCTCAAAGCCACTGAAAATTTATATGATTATTAATTTCAAAACCTGTAAAATTAGTTGTAATACGCGTAAGTTGATCCAGACATCTATATTAATAAATAAAAAATGCATGCAACAAACATTCATTCAGCAAAGAAATCATCACAGAAAACTCTATACATTGTGGTTTCATATTGTAGAATGCACAATGCTTTTTAAAAAAATTAATCATTAAAATTTATTTTTTTTAATTGAATCATTTTATACCCAAATTTGTGATTAATTTATCAAAAACAAATGTCAAAGAGAGACAAAATTGAAAAAAAAGAGACCAAAGTGTAAAACAAAAAGAATATAAGGATAGCATTTCTGTCCCTTTATATTTCAATGATTCAACTGTGTTATAAAACTTTATTTTTTTATTTTTTAAAGAAACGAAATATTAAGTACAATAGAGTCTATATATTACATCCATATCAATTTCTCAACTTTTCAATTTAATCTATGGTTATATCACTTGCATTTTTTAAAACATATGATTTTTAATTTTTTTTATATATATGAATAAAATTTTGATTTATAATTATAACTTTTTTATGCAAAAAAATAGAAGTTAAAAAAAGCATGGATATTCTTTCTTTTTTAAAAAAAATTAAATTTATCCAGAAAATGACAAGCCATTTCCTCTAATAGTAAAAGCCACCACAATTTTTTGTGTACCGGTCTACCAAATTAATGTTTTTCTTTCAATAAGATTATTGTTACAGTGAACTCCAATCATCCAATCACATCCAGACACGACATCATAAATACCAAATACAACATCATGAATACGTTCTAGCTCACCGTGGCAGCCCTTCTCTTCTTTCCTTCATAGTTGTCTATATATCATATCAGTTTTTTTTTTTAAAAAAAAAATATATATATATATATATATAATTTTTATATTCAGAATGATGTGATTATTTGTAGACTATTTATTAATTAATATCCCTGCTTGTCGTGATTTGTTTCCTTGCAATAATAAATAATTGATTATTATTCATAGCTGGATATATACAAGAGATTAACATTGATCAACGGTTTGGATCTTCCATCAAGAGTGCCTGGTAATGCGACCAGTTTCTTTATTAATTCATGATAGCTCAATCTTTTCTGTATGCATGGGAGATGCAAAGCTGGAAAATTTAGATTTTTTTTCTGTCATGTCATTGCAAGGAACAAATGTTGCCCAAAAGACTCTCTCTTGACGTTTCAGCTTCTCTTCCAAATGGCAAGTTAATTATAGTTTCCATTCTTTTATTTTACCATGCTGTAAAAACAGTGTTAATTATATATATATATATATATATATATATATATATATATATATTTTACGTTTTTTTTTTCTCCACGTACAATTTATTTCTTTTTTTTTTCCATTGTATATATTATGTGTTCTCGAGATCTCGATTGATAATTTGATACACCTAATTATTACTATTATACATGCATCTGAACAAGTCAATTGTATTTGCATTTTGCGAACTAGTCACCAACCATATTTTAATAATTTATTAATGAGTGTCATCAAATAAATAATTTCTTCCTAAACCTAAAAAAAAAAATATTAGGGAGAGCGAGCACTGCTGTATTAAACCTGTAGACGAAAATCAAAAACGTTATCATGAGACATCGAAATCAACACTAGTATTTTCTTTCCTCGAATGCTTCAAGCCTACATAATTGTTTCTATGTAACGTTATGAACATTAAACGCAGTCTTAAAATTTCAAAGATGAAGCAACCTTTCACTGCTTCTTCTTCTTCTTCTTCGTCATCATCATCTCTGATCAGAAAGGCCCGTCTCTCTCCTTATCTCCTCACTCTATTGGTTTTCATAGTCTTTGTTGCCATTCTTTATGGCGAGGATTTCATGTGCCTCCTTGGCCAGCTCGACCCCAACCTTGACCGTCCAGCAACGTCCAGAACCGGTGAGTTGACTCGATCGGTGGTTATCAGATTTTAACTCTCTAGCTCTATTTATATATGATTCGTCTGTTTGTTTTTTTCCTTGAAAAAAGTGTTTTTGTGTAAGAAACGTGTGGTTGACTGAGATGGATTATATCATGTTTTGGGGTTAGAGAAGAAGTGGGAGAAGCTACCTTTCTCCATGGGGAGGACCCCAGAAGGTTGTGACTTTTTTAGCGGGAGGTGGGTGTGGGACGATTCAAACCGGCCACTTTATGAAGAATCGGAGTGTCCGTACATACAGCCACAGTTGACATGTCAAGAGCATGGCAGGCCTGAGAAGGATTATCAACACTGGAGATGGCAACCTCATGGCTGTGATCTTCCCAGGTAAATATTAAATTGTTCTCTTCTCTCTACGAAATTTGCTAAATTGCATGCGATGCAATTGTGAATAACTATTAATTTTACCGTTTGAAAAAATCATGTTTCAATAAAGATAATTATACCATGTTAATTCTGTATTGATATCATTAATTTTTGGAATTGGTTCTGACTGTACTTTTGAGATTTTTTTTATTTTAATTATTTTTTTATGTTTTTATATTATTTTGATGCTGTGATACCAAATAAATTTTAAAAAGATAATAATATCATTTTAATATATTTTTAAAATACTTCTAAAGCTAAAAAATCATGTAATTAAAATTATATATTGTGTAAGAAACTTTATTAAATTTCTTTAAATGCATAAAGTTTAATTTGGAGTGACGTGTAACAACAGATAAACCATGATCAGTAGATGTGCATATATATATATATGTGAGTGGTGGTTAATGTTCCTAAACTTCCAGTTTCTGCTTTCATCTGGGCATGTTTTGTTTAAAATTCGGGGCATGTTCAGATCAAATAGGACAGGTCAGCAATAACGTCGATGCTTGATCAACTTGCTGATTAAATATAAATAATTGAGATTCTCAATAATGCTCCCTATCGTGTGGCCCACTTCGATTGGAAGAAGAAGAAGAAGAAACATATCATCGTTGACGTTAATTAATTTTTGTTTCCTTTTATTATACTTTTTTTATTTATTGCTATCCGTTCTGCTTGATTCCTTTTGAAATATTCTACCATCTCTCTTTTATATATATATATATATATATATATATAGAGAGAGAGAGAGAGAGAGAGAGAGAGAGAGGTCCAAAATATTCAAGAAAAAATAAATAATTATGAGATTGATATTTGAAATATTAAATTAAATGAGTCAAAATGGAACATCACATAATCTACAGGGACTAATATAATTTATCCTAGTCTTATCACTGTCTCTAATTTCTGCATCAGTTTTACCTTTAAATGGGCTTGATATTAGTATGGGATAGGGAGCACTGCCAGTAGTCCTCTGTGAGAAGGCCCATATTACTTGTCCGAATGTGGGCTGTTCATCTATTGTAGTCAAGTGGGCCGGGTCCAGTAGTTTGTGTACACCCACAAGGTGTATCTCAACTCGTTCACTCTCCAAATCATCATCGTTCTTATTTGCACTTTTAAGAAGGTATTTTTTTTTAATTTTTATTTTGCAGACCAAAGATTTTGATTCCAAGCTTTAATCGAAATTGACCATTGCATTGGGCAATAGAAACAAAAAACGACACCTTTTCTGAAGTTTTCGTGCAGTAGTTTCATTTCAATGGCCACAAATTGCCACACCATGTTATTTACTTGATTGATTGATGTTTTGATGGATAACATTGGAATTAAGATTGTTGGCATGTAGATGACAACACTTTTGTCACATATTATGCAGTTTTAACGCCACATTGATGCTTGAAACCTTACGAGGAAAAAGAATGATGTTTGTTGGTGATTCTTTGAACCGGGGTCAATATGTTTCCATGGTCTGTCTTCTCCACCGACTTATCCCTGAAGACCAAAAATCCATGGAAACATTCGGTTCTTTAACAGTCTTCACTGCCAAGGTGAATTTAATTAATTCTCTTCTTCAATTTGCTTCACATCACCTGTTTTTTTTTATATGAAACTTGTACACAAAAAGTAACTTCGTTTATGTTTGAACAGGAATACAATGCAACAATTGAGTTCTACTGGGCACCATTTCTCCTTGAATCAAACTCGGATGATGCTGTCATTCATAGAGTATCAGATAGAATTGTGAGGAGAGGTTCGATCAATAAACATGGGAAAAATTGGAAAGGCGTTGATATTATAGTCTTCAATACTTACCTATGGTGGATGACTGGCCTCGACATAAAAATATTGTAAATACTTGCTTTTCACTCATAATTTGTCACAGTTTTATTGGTTGTAGCTTGTATTAGCTTGAAGAATTGAAGTCTAACAGCTTATGTTTTCCAGGCAAGGGTCATTCGAAGATGAAACAAAAGATATCATAGAGGTGTCACCCGAGGATGCGTATCGTATGGCAATGAAAAGCATGCTGAGATGGGTGAGAAAGAATATGAACCGCAAGAAAACAAGGGTCTTTTTCACCAGCATGTCACCTACTCATCAAAAGTGAGCACACTGTCTCTCTTCCATTGTCTGATTTTGTTGTGTTATGCACCAAATTGATTCTGTTAGACAAACCAACAAAGATGAGAGAATATGACATCATAGAAAAGTACACTGGTTTAGCTTATCTAGACAGGGGACTAACATTTGAAGTTCTTGGGCAGGAGCATAGACTGGGGAGGCGAACCGGGTCACAGTTGTTACAACGAAACAACTCTAGTTGACAATGCCACATACTGGGGATCGGATTGCAAGAGAAGCATAATGGAAGTAATCGGAGATGAATTTAGCAGATCAAGATTCCCCATCACATTTCTCAACATCACACTCCTCTCAAATTACCGCAAAGATGCGCATACCTCGATATACAAGAAGCAATGGAGTCCATTGACTCCTGAACAAATTGCTAATCCTGTTAGCTATGCAGATTGTGTGCATTGGTGTTTGCCTGGCCTTCAGGATACCTGGAATGAACTCTTATTTGCCAAGCTGTTCTATCCATAGCACATACACTAGCAAGCCATGAATCCTCCTTTTTGTTTCCAGTGGGTTTATTTGATGATGGTACAGAGGAGCGATGTTTGGAAATTGTGATGCATGGGAGAAGTGGAAAAGATAAGAAAAATGAAAAAAAGATTAAGGATGAGCATGTGTATAATATCGTTGTAAAAGAAAATTCAAGTACAATTGAATTGATTTGTTCTAATTGCAGAACTAAATTCTTGTATTTTAAAATTATACTCTGCATCTTGAAATTTCAATGGAATTCCAAAATGTAGATTAACATTATTATCCATCATTGATCATCCCTGTAATGCCTCTAAACCCAACTCGCAGTAGGCTTCTCCGAACTCTCCAACACCAAGCATTCAACCTCCCCCGTACTATTTCAATCGACCCCACATCAGTAAGAGCTAGGATATCGTTAACTCGATCGTGAGTACCCTCTCCATTTCGAAAGCATTTGCATTCCTCCTATAATCTTCACTTTCGATTCCAAAATTCGAATTCGATCATAGATATGATTCATGCTTTATATTTTAGTATTAATTTTAAATTCAATGAATTAGATTGCATGGGGGGTGATTAGTAAAGTTATTATCATTATATATATATA
>Ga0325404_1008168_pt1 | contig 10807 bp, 4 predicted proteins | sample PopdelMetagenome_18_FD_205664 | JGI IMG/M metagenome (GOLD analysis project Ga0325404, IMG submission 205664) | Populus deltoides microbial communities from Bellville, Georgia, United States - Xylem-Control-R1 | ecosystem: Host-associated > Plants > Phyllosphere > Stem > Wood/Secondary xylem...
CAAAATCTGGTATTTCGACTTTCCTTCAACTTCTGCAATTTAGTATTTTTGTTCTGTCTCTGCAATTATTTTGGTATTTTGTCTTCTGCAATTTGTGTTGTGTTTTGGAGTAATCGTATAATTTCAAAAAAATATTTGTTAGGTATCTGTGATATCTGTTTAGTTTCTGCAATCTGGTACTTTGTCTTTCGCTGCTTTTGCATTTTGGTTTTTTTTTTTTTGCTAATTATGGCTATCGAAATAGATGATTCACTTCAGTCTATGAGTGTGAGGTTGGATGGAAAAAATTATTCATACTAAAGTTATGTAATGAGAAATTTCCTTAAGAGTAAGGAGATGTAGGGGTATGTTAGTGGAACTTATGTGATACCTAAAAATACTGAGGAAGGGGATGTTGTTTTGATAGATACATGGAAGCAAACAATGCAAAGATCATTATTTGGATCAACGATTCTGTTGAGCATTTCATAGGTACGCAGTTGGCGAAGTATGAGACAGCAAATGAGGTTTAGGAATAAGCCTTATACAAGAGTTGGCTTCGATGAGTGCAGTTTCTGTAAGCAAAAAGGTCATTAGAAGACTCAATGTCCCAAGTTGAGACAACAGAATCAAGTTTGGAAGCATGGCAGTCAGTCACAATCTAATGCTCATAGACTACCTCAAGGTTATAAACCACCTTATATGTTGATGACATGATTATTATTGGTGATGACATTGATGATATCTCATTTTTAAAGACAAAGTTGGCTAGATAGTTTGAAATGAAGGATTTGGGTTCTTCAGTATTTCCTAGGTATTGAGGTAGCTTACTCACTTAGAAGCGTGTAAGTATGTAGATGAGAATGGAGCTTCAGTCTGTGAGTGTAAGGTTGGATGGAAAGAATTATTCATATCTAGAGGTTATCTTCTTTCTCAATCGAAATATGTTGCAGATATTCTTGAGCGAGATAGACTTACTGATAACAAGACTGTAGACACTCCCATTGAAGTTAACGCAAGGTATTCTTTTTCTGATGGTTTGTCTTTGACATATCCTACTTTATATTGTACTATTGTTGGGAGCTTGGTATATGACATCATTACTCATCCAGATATTGCATATGTTATTCATGTTGTTAGTCAGTTTATTGCTTCTTTTACTACTGTTCATTAGGCAGCTGTTCTTCGTATTTTACGATATCTTCAGAGTACAGTCTTTCAGAGCCTGTTACTTTCATCTACCTCTTTCTTAGAGTTGCATGCATACTCTGATGCTGATCATGACAGTGATCCCACAGATCGCAAATCAGCTATTGGTTTTTGTATCTTTTTAGGTGATTCTCTTATCTCTTGAAAGAGTAAGAAATAATCTATTATTTCTCAATCCTCAACCAAAGCATAATATCGTGCTATGACATCTACTACTAAAGAAATTATTTGGTTATGTTGGTTACTTGCGGATATAGGAGTTTCACTTTCTCATTCTACTCTTATGTATTGTGACAACCGAAATTCTATTTAGATTGCTCACAACTCAGTTTTTCATGAACGAAATAAGTATATTAAGATTGATTGTCATCTTACTCGTCATCATCTCAAGCATGACACCATTACTTTGCTTTTTGTTTCTTCTTCCTTACAAATTGCAGATGTCTTTACCAGGTCGCATTCTATTTTTCGTTTTTGTTTTCTAGTTGGCAAACTCTCGATGCTTGTAGCTGTCACATCATGAGTTTGAGGGAAGATGTTAAATAATATATTTATCTTATTTTATTTATTAAGGGTAGAATAGTATTTTTAGCTTAACCTATATATAAGCTCTTTGTATTTACGTTAAAGTAAGAACTTTAATACAAATCAATTAAGGAGAATTTTAGCCTCCTTCTCTTTCATGCTCGTATTTATTTTTTTTTTAATTGAATTGTTTTAACAGCACACCTTTGTGCAATAGCGGTTTACAATATTTAAGAAATCATCAAACAAGTAAGGAAAGGATTCGTGAAGGTCAAGAATGAAAAACTTGTAGAAATTATGATATTGGCATCACTAATCAAGAATTTGTAATAGGATTTTACCAAATAGCTTTAGACTTGTTCAGGACACTTTATAATACCCATACAATCTAAACAAACTCGAAAAAACCAAAGAAAACTAAGAAAAGATCAAAACACAAAAATAGGAAAAACTTTGGACAATAGTCAAAAAGTTCTCATCATTTTGGAAATGGCAAAGTAGTAGCCTAAACGATCCAACCATTTTGATAAATGATCAAACTGTTTCTCAAACCGATCTAGCTATTTTTAGAAAATTTCTTAAAACTCTTAGAGTTCTTAAAAAACAGTCTAACCAATTCTTAAAATGGTCTGATTGATTATAAAACGGTCTAACCGATTATGCCAACGGATAAAAAATTATGTCTAATGGTTAATTTCTTTTCTAAGCCTATCAATAGCCTTTTACTTGCTCAAAACAAATGTGGAACTCCCAAGGCAAAAATCTACGTATATTCCCACTAAAAAACAATGTATAGACCATTGTTTCACTTGTAATCATTCAAAAACAAAGTTAGGTGTGAATTGACAAAATCCTTCTAAAGAGCTTAATTGTTTTTCCATTCACCTATACTAAGAAAGCATATTGTAGAAAGTGTAAGTGACACTCTAAGCACTTGGGAAAGTCTCCTAGAGACAAAATTATGAGTGGTTTAATATTTGTCCCTCAACAAGTATTGGTGAAAGGTTTTCTAATCTTTAGCATGTAAAAAGATTAAGGATAATGGTTTGATCCTAATCCCATAAAAGGACTGGGTTTGATCTTGCTCCCGTAAAAAAACTCATGTAACAGTTTGGTCTCACCTACTAAGAAAACTGATGTAATAGTGAAACTCTTGAATGAAAGTTCAAGAAGAGGAGTAGATGGTTTGTTGAACCTTTATAAATCTTAGTGCAATCTCTCTAAACTCTCACTCTTTAATTATCGCATTTATATTTTTTATTGCTTCTTCATTTGGTTAAGTGTTTAGAATTGCATTTTATTAGGTAAAAAAAATTAATTTATAGTTTTACCTTACATACCTATTTTTTACTTAATGATATGAAAACAAAAATAGACAATCATAAAATCAACCATCAATCAAATACCAGAATATTTGTTTGAAACTATGATAAACTTGAAAAAGAAAAGGTAAAAAAAGATTCAATTGGAAAAAAAATTGGATGAAATTTAAAAATAAAATAAGAGCCCCAACCTAGTAGGTCAACTTTGAAATCTCTCGACTCAATTTCTTGCCTAACGTAATTTAAAATTAACCCGTGTAGAAGTTGTCTCAGTGTAACTCAGTTGACTTAATAGGTTTAAAGACAACTTAGACGATCAGTAAAAAACATGGTTTGGCTTTAAAAAAAATTCAAGATGATATGTTTTTTAATATTGAGACGATGACATATTGGATCGACCCGAGTTTCGCAGTTTAATCTACTAAACTCGCGATTTAGATCTTGAACTCCCTTGGATTTAACAACTTTGCTTTGTTTTAACTATTTTTACTTAATGATATGATAAAAAAACTAGGTGTTCATAGAATTGAACATCAACATAATATCGGGATGTTTGTTAGAGACTGTGATAACCTCGTAAAAAATATAAACAAATTATAAAGATCAATTTAAAATTAATATAATATTAAAAGATAAAATTAAAAAAAAGTTAAAATGATTCAATCGATAAAAAATCGAAAGGTAGAATTTAAAAAAAATAAAAAAAATATATATATATATATATAAGAAAAAAAATGGGGCAGCTTTGTTTTTTACTCATATGAAAGGTGAAGGAGTTGGGACTCGTACTATTCTTTTAGTTTCCTTTTGTTGATTACCAATTTTAGATTTTAATATATGTTTCTAATAAAATAAAATACTTATTTTATTTTATTAGGTCTCAAACTTCATAATATGTTTTTGTAATAACTTGAATTACCTGGTCGGTTAAGATTGGATAACTTTAAGATTAAGATTTGTTCAGGTTAATTAATTATGAAAATAAATTAGAATAATCTTTACCCAAACATAAGCATTTTATGAAAATAAATTAATGTATAACAAAGGACTGAGATTTATTATACTAAAAAATCCTAAACAAGAAACACAACAACAAATTTTAGAAAGAAAAAAAAACTCACAAATTTAATTTTTTTAAAAATCATCAATTGAGTTTCCTTCTAAAACAAGAATTTAAATAATCTATCTTAGTTAACTATGAGCTAAAAAATAAAAGTATAACAAAACCAAGAAATAATATTGAAATAAAAAAAAGGATAATTAAGAAATTAAGCTAAACTCTAAAATAGGTCTTGAAAATAGACTATTAATAAACTTTTTGAATTGGTATGATTTGAGACCTAATCAAAAGTTTATGATCAGTAGCCTAAAAACAATGTCAAGTGACTTTCGGTGCTTCGTTATTACATAGTAGATTTGTGAATAAACTTTACGAAATGGTATCATTTATGTCAATCGGAGGCCTAATCAAAAGTTAAGATCTGTCAGAGCAATAATGCACATAAGCTCCTGGACAATCTATTTATTTGTTTTTGTGTAAAATATTTTATAAATTAAAATTATTTTACTTATAAAAGTTTTTCCCTTGAAAAATATTTACATGTAAAATATTTTATTTTTTCTCAAATAATGTTGATTGTAAAATTATTGTTCAAAGTGGAATAAGATTTGAAAAGATTTTAAATCTTATATAAATAGTCAATTACTATAATATTGAGAACTAACATGATTTGACAAAGCAAATATACTTCATGCTATATATCTAAATCAGAACATTCTTGATAAATGAATAATAATTACACCGAGAAACTAGTCACTAAAAACTTAAGTCAAACCACTTATAACTTTTCTAATATTTAAGGAATCATAACAGGATGTTAGATATTATTACTTGATCTTCAAATATAAATCAATCAATTATTGAATTGATAATAAATTAAAATTTTGAATTTATCTAATCTTATTTTATTTAGGATTATAATTTATATTTGGATCAATTTATTAGGGAACCTAACAGGTCACATACATAAAAATCATTGGTCATAAATTAAAATGAGATAGTTAATTAAGTATGACATGATTTTATAATAAATTTTAAAAATTGAGAACTAGAATGTAATTAGTACATGGTATTGCAATTCTAAACCTAGAAACAATCAAATAAGGACTTGATTGAATAAATTTTTAAAATTAGTCTAAAATAATATATGTGTTATGATTTAAAGGGTACGTTAATATTTTGTTATTTATATAGTTTTTTAAGTTTCTCTATAAATAGAATGTTATGCCTCTTATTTTCTAAGAAAAAGAAAAATGGTGAGAAAAGTATAGTACGTAAACACCTAAAACACATACAAAAAAAAACTAGCACTTTAAAGTATAGTAATCCTTCTCTTATAAAAGAGTTTAAGAGATCTCTCACTGATAGTTCATGTGGATTATCGTTAAAGGCCGAATACTTGGACAACTTGTGGTTTGGGATAATTCAGCCTGAAACAAATATTAATAGCTGAAAAAAACATCTAATCTTCAGGTAATTTTCACATAAACCCTAAATAACTTTAAATTTATCTAACAAGATCCCCGAGACTTCTGAAAAACTTTAAATTTACTATTTTCATTGTGTATATGCATTTGGAGAAATCTAACTGGAGATTTTATTCCTATATGAATTACCCGAATATTAACCTCAATATATTTTAGCAATGAAATGACTTCCGTCCTCATTGCTTGAAATAATTCTCTCCATATTTTATTAATTAGTTAATTTTTTTATTGCTAAAAAATAATTATCAATAAAATAAAATATAGACTTCTTTCCCTCCATGAAAAAGCTATTCTATACGATCCAAATTATTCAATAGCAGAAAAGTATTTTCGTTAAAAAACCAGTCAACAGGGAAAGAAGCAAAGAAGCACCATTGCATTTTGGCTTTAGGCATGCTCTCCAGTTGTTATTCATTTGACCATATTTCATCGTCTTAATTATATGCCTCAAGCCTCTTTTAATATTTTCATATAATTGAACTCCCAAATGCGACTGGTCTTCTTAATTTGAGAAGCATGGCTAACACATTTTTGCCAAGATCCTAATATTTCTGATTTCACTGACAGTTAAAAAATAATACAAATCATATCTTAGAACCTCACCTAACAGCTTAAGTTATTGGGTTGAGATGATTTTTTGACATGATATCAGAGCCTTAATAAACAAATAGTCACGGGTTCGAATCTCACTATCCCTATTTATTTGATAAAATTAAGCACAAGGTAGTATAGACATGTGCAAGTTTAAAACTCACAGAGCTTTCACTCGAAAAGATATGTTAAAAAATAATATAAATCATATCTTGAAATCTCGCCTAACAGCTTAACCTATTGGGTTGAGATGGTTTTTTGACAAAGATTAATTTTATATTTGATGTTTTTCATTATGAAGTTTATTGATGAAACTAATACGACAGATGATTTTTTTTACCTTGCCTAGATTCTTCTCATTTTGAGTTAACTTAGATGACTTGAAAAGACTCAAAAATAACTTTTTTCCATATAAACTACCAAAACTTGTCATCTTCACGAGGATCAATTTAGTCGGCTGTATGTGTCACGTTGTGAATAATGGTTTGGACAATTTTATCAGCTTCTAATTGTGGTACCAAGTTGCATTGTCATGTTTAAAAATCAAGGTTATCAATTTGTTACGCTATTAGTATATCTTGTTTTATTTTTAAAAAAAAAATAGAACAACATGGAATATATTTTATCTTGCCCTAAATCTTGGTTTATTCTGGATTTCTTGACCAAATTTTAACTGAGATGTTCTAGTTCCATTATGCGAATAGTTTTTTCTCTTTAATTTATATATATTTTTTTTAATTTTATCATTCAACACTTAGTTTATTTGAAATTGAATTTTATAACTTGTTGTAATTTGCTTTTTTCTTTTTTTGTTATCACAGTCTCATGATCTATGTCATGGATTTGATGACTTAACCCGATTGACTCGAGTTTTTTTTATCAATTTTTTTAATTGATATTTTTTTATTAGTTTTATTATTCAACATCTTTGATAGTTGTTTGATTATGAAATAGACTTTGTCATTTATTTTGGCTTCTCTTCTATAAAGTTATTATAATCCCATAACCTAAGTCACAATTTACAAGTTGACTTGGATAGACTTAGTTCATTTTATTGTGTCCTTTTTAGATTTTTTTTTTACTAGTTTCATCATTCAACAACGAGTTTATAAAGACTTGAGCTTCATAATTTTATTTTTTTTACTTTACAAGGGTGTATCATGGTCTTATGATCCAGTTTATAAATTTAAAAGATTAATCTAATATGTTGTTATCTCAATATTAAAAAAATATATATCATCTTGAATTCCTTTTTTATTCAAACTATGCTTTTTCTTTTTTTCAGTCATTGAGGTTGTTCTTTTTACTCTTTTAGTTGATCAAGTCAACTCCCACATGATTATTAAAAAACTTTCTACTAGAAAAACTTGATGTTTCGTTTTACATTAAAAAATTAATCCCACTTGTGATATAGCACAGTCCAATAATCTAATAATTACTAAATAAAAATGTTTAAATTTTGAAATAATATTTAGATATTTGATATTGTACTTGAAATTTAAATTATATAATTTCAAGTTAATATATATACACACACTCCAAACCAAAAGTTAAAAAAATAAAACACCAACCCAAATAAAATAATCAACCTTGGTCTAAATGCTTAACAATGTGTCGGCATGTACTTGCTATCACTTCTATCTCCAGATATTGGATGCATGCTACGTGGGCAAAACCATTAACAAACACTATAAGGCCAGAGAAAATATTGCACACCACGCAGGTGTATATCTAGATACAAAGTACGGTGGATCAGGATAATTCTCTATTTTTTTTTTATCCTCAATTTTTTTCTTTACAATTTAATCTCTAGTTAAATTGATGATCAATTATTTCTAATTTATTAAGAAATAACAAAGATCAAAGTAAAAAAAATAAAAAACAATGAGGATAGATGATGATTTTAAAATTGATATAAAAGTTTATTTTGATCTTTTTACTTTCCAGATGGTTCTTTGTTTGTCTCTTTAATTTTCAAAAATAAAATTTAGGTTAAAAACTTAATTTTTTCTAATTTTCAAGTTAGTAGCTCGAGATAAAAAGGAAAGTCACACGGATTTTGATCGTAAAGAGAAAATCAATAATTGATAGTGATTTTTTGCCATGAAAAATGTTGTTTTTAATATAAATAGGTTTTATTCAATAAAAAGAGTTCCATTTACTTTACTCAGTTCTAAACTTCAGAAGTATTTTTTAATTCGAGTTGGTTTTTGTTTTTTAAACCTATTAATAAGTTTATTTAGGTTTTAGGATATATTATCTAATATATATATATATATATATGCGCCATGTTTTCAGTTTTTTTTTTTTTTTTTTATGGATAAGGGTGAGTCCACGGGCCTAGTCTATTTTATTATTTTCTAATATTCTTTAGTTTGATGCATTTTCAGTTGTTAAAACTTGAAGAAGAAAAACTAATGTCATCCATTGAATGAAGAAATTGTACAATTGTTTTTTTTTAAAGAGAAATTGTACAATTGAATGAAGAATAAATTAATAAATAAAAAGTGATTAAATCTGATGGGATAAATATCTGAATTTTTTATTATTAATAAAAAAAAATAGCATGGATAATAAATATAGTTATTTCTAGATTGTTCATGATAGGATGGTTTTCTGGCCTAGTTCTTGCTATGCGTTTAAAGTACTAAAGTTAAGTATTGTGTTTTGCATGCGTAATTGTTAAGAGTGCATGAAGATTGGTTTTCAAATTTTTATACCAGAAATAAAATAGAGGGACTTGATTGAAACAATTTGAAGAGTAGAGGGACGAGGTATTGGTAAAATCCAAATGAAAATTTCAGAGAATTGGGATGGAATGGACTTTGTGAGTTAATTTACAATTCAATTGGTTTAATATAAATTAATAAAAAAAATCTATATTAACTCGTGACATTATAATTTATTTTAAAAAAATAATATTATATATATTTTTTAATCATTTAAGTCAACTTAAATTAACCGTAACGGACCTAATGGTTCATAAGTCAAGCCTTGTACTCGGGCTGAAAAACTATGGTCTAGAAAGCGGTACAAGAATCGCAAGTACATTCAATACATATATTATGTGTCCTTTTGGGAGGCGATTGCACGAGCTAGTTTGACCACGTGGCTTTCTTGACGGAGATGCTGCATTCGAGTAGCTTTGTTAAGAATCTGACCTGGGCCTAATGGGTGCCATCTGTCTCACATCGGATGAGGAATGCCACGTGAGGATCGGGCCACCTGGCTCTCTATGATATACACATGGAGGTGCACGGGCCCTTCAGCGACCACGTGTTAAACCTGGTACATCAAACATATCCTTTATTTTATTGGAAAAAATAAAAATTAAAAGAGGAATTAAAATAAATTTGGGCTCCAAAAAAGTTAAACGTATAAAACAATACTCGTAGAACATAATTCAATCTATTTTACATCCATTGAGATAATGCTTACCGATGAATAGGGATAATTATTTTCGGTTTGATTTAGTTTTTATAAAAAAATAATTAAACTGAAATTAAAAAAAACTGAAACCGGTTCAAACCGACCAGTTTTGATTCGATTCGATTTTGGTTTTTTTGATTTGGCTCGATTTTTTCGGTTTAGCATGGTTTTTTGGTTTCGGTTCGGTTTTTTTGGTTTCAGGCTTATAAAACCAAAACCGAACCGGTCAATTTTTTTTAAAATTTTAATCTGTTTTTTTTCACGGTTCGATTTTTTTGATTATTTTTTTTCTATTTTCTCAGTTTTTTTATTTTTTTACTCATCCTATCGATGGATGAATGCCTATTTTAAATCCTATTGTACCTCCATTTATTTTCCAATTAAATATATCTATTTTTATTTTTTCTATTTAAATGTTTGTGCCTTAATTTATTTTTTAATTAAATTTTTTTGTTATTAAATTTTTTATGACATGTGATAAATAAAGACATGTCATCCTTATGGTGGGGTGTATAATTAATAATAATAAAACAATATAGAAAAGTTAGGTAATAAAAAAGAAAGCAAAACTTAAATAATGAGGATGTAAACTATGTTTCACGAGGGAAGTTTCTCATCCCTTCGATTTTTTTTATAATACATGATTTTACTTAATTTCTCATTTTCATCATTATTTTTTAGCTTAGGATTTTAAAGTTTCTAAATAAAACACAATAACCTTAAAAAATAATAAAAAGTACAATTATTTTTTTTTTTTTTTATTTTCATTTTTTTATCTTTCTCAATTATATGAATTTATATCGTAAAATTATAAAAGTGATGCGGAAGCTTTCTAGGAAAATAAATATATTTTTAATTTTTTTAGAATTGTTTTTTTCTATTTTTATCTAGTACTGTAAAGTTTTTCTAGTTTTTTTATTTGAAGAGAATAATTTTTTAAATCTTAATTTTTTATTTGGTATTAATTGATTTTTCTAGTTCTTTTATATATAATAATAATAATAATAATAATAATAATAATAATTTAGATGTCTCCTCGTGGTAATGGTATTCTTGGTATTTTCCTGTTTTTGCTTCTGGCCCTTTTCTCACCACTCTAATTTCCCTCCATCCAAACAAAGACTTAAAATAACACTGCAACTTCACATATCTGACCCTGTCTATCCACACAAGTCCAAATCTTAGGACACAAAAAATAATTAATG
>Ga0325404_1008169_pt1 | contig 10806 bp, 2 predicted proteins | sample PopdelMetagenome_18_FD_205664 | JGI IMG/M metagenome (GOLD analysis project Ga0325404, IMG submission 205664) | Populus deltoides microbial communities from Bellville, Georgia, United States - Xylem-Control-R1 | ecosystem: Host-associated > Plants > Phyllosphere > Stem > Wood/Secondary xylem...
CATTTTGACTCATTGCATTTTACTTCTTTGGTGTAACACTTTTTATTCAAATTAATCATTAATAATATCTTTTGGGCCTAAAAAACACTTACTGCATTACACTTTTATACTTTTGCTCATCTTATATATTTTTTTTTTCCATTTAGATTTAGTCAATAGCATTTTCTATTAATTATAGAGCATATAAAAAATAATAAAATGTTGTGACTTTTATTTGATTGATTGATTGCACTTAAGGTCTAATATGCTTACAGTTTTTCTAATATATTCTAGTCTTGTTTAATCTAATAACAAATCAGAATTAGTTTTATCATAGCGTTTTACTTCACTTATGAGAATTCAAGTGATCTCATTGCATCTTTACACTAGTGCTCTATGTATTAGTGAATAATGATGATACGAACCAACTCAAGTCTGAATTTGATCTTAAAATATCTGTTGACTAGTTTTGCGAGATCAAGCATAACTCTCAAAACATACATTAAAACGAGCTGATATTTTACATGAAGATATTAGACACTTGAAAATATATTTTGGTTAATTTTTAGTTTAAATAGATTTCGGAAACATATTATTTTAGAGGGTCAAAGTTACTAAACAAATATTGTCAAACATATCAAACTAGACCTTTGTGTACTGTTTAAGACATATCCGGAGCTACAAGTGGAATATTCTTCTACGATTCAAGTTGGGATGAAAATTAGACATCTTAATCTTTCCAACCATATATGGTGTGCCCATTAATGCATTCAGATGAGAGAGAACGATGTGTTTGAAGTTAAAATTGAAAATCTATAAAAAAAAATATGCGAAAATTAGATATTCAGGATACATAGAGGAATGTTAGCATGAAAACTTTGTTTTTATTATCCTATTTTATGTATTTATTTAATTTTAAATAATTATTTTTAATTTAGGTTTGTTCTGACCTATTAGACATTGTTTAGAGGTTTATTTTATTATTGTACTTACGTTAGTTGATTACTAGTTTAGACTTATTAGCTTGCAATCCAAAAAGGGCCATTTATGGTTAGTCAGAGAAGACTATATTATGTTGTTTTAACTACAAATCTCAGCAAAAAATTAGAGAATAAACATGAGTTTTTATTTTGTTTGTTTATGACAAAATAACCTTTCTTTGTAGGGCAAAGATCATACACTAACTTGTTAAAGATTAATTGGCTTTGTGACATCATTCGCATACTTAGTGTTCTTAGATACAAGGTTATCTCTAGGTCCAAGTCTTTTTCCAATACCTTTAGTTCTAAGGTATAGGGTTATCTCTGGGTCAAGGTTCTATCAAACTTAATTTTCAGCTTTCTGGGTTGTTATCTACTTTGTTGAGGGTTGCTTGACCACATGATCAAGAGATTTACATCAAAACATCTAGTATTCAACCTTAAGTTTACACATATCATATATTCAACCTTGAGTGATGACTTTATAACCAATCATTGACAGAACATTATAGAGTTTATGACAATTATATTGGGTATAATTATATATGCCTTTACATATCCTAAAAGGATCAAAGATTAGAGAAGGATTGTTATCTCTTACACATACATTAAATATAGGGGTAAAGGTTGGATGATCATCATTTATAGTAGTAGTAGTAGTAGTTATACCAATGCAATATCTTCTAGTTGTGTAACCTATTTAGGCCTAAAGTTTATTCCTTATCCTCGACTACATAGTTTCTCATGGGAGAGCAACACTTCAATAACAATAAAGAGAGATGTCTTTTATCTATCAAGTTTCTAGACTACCATGAAAATTTTGGTGTGATGTGATTCTTATGGATATAGAACATTTTATTTTAGGTAAATCTTGGTTATATGATCTAGATGTCATTATTTTTTGTTAGTCAAATTCTTGTTAATTCACTTTTCAAGTTAAAAGGATCCAACTTGGATTACAACCAAGGCCTAATGATAGTTGTAAAAAGAAAAGGAAAAGAATGAAAGAAAATGGACTTAATATAACAAGTCCTAAGAGGTTTAAATAGGAGGTTTTTCATAACCTAATTTTCACCTCTAAAAATTCCCTAAAATTTTAAAAAAGAAAAGAAGTTCCAAATCTTTTCAAAATTTCCCCAATTGAAATTTTCTAAAATAGATCGTCTGTATAAATCATAGACAAGGATTTAATTTACAATTAGACAAATATGGATATGCAATTTGGGATATTATTCAAATGAATAAGGTGAAAATGTTTAGGAATCTAATTCGATTAGTTGAGGGCTTTATTAAAGAGAAAAATTAAAATTTAGGGCCAAATTGCATAAATTGGAAGGCTAATGGCAAAAATGAAAGTAGAAAAATTTTGGAAGGCCTCAATTGGTTCAATCGGGGCTAAAAAAAATACTCTCCTATGCCAGTTGTATTGCCGAAGATCAAAGGTTGTCATTCTATGAAGTTAGATACCTTTAAAGCCTCTTCATCATTTCCTATAATTACCCCCAAAACCCAAACATGAAAAAAAAGCTTTTGGAGGGGAATAATAAGAAAAATCAAGAGGTTTATAAGATGTTTTATAGGTTTTGCCTCTTGCCTCTTGCCTCTTGCCACCGCTGTTCCGCCTCCCAGATTGCAAATTCATAGCCATCCTTAAGTGGAAGCTAATGGGATTGGGCTGCTTGTGAAACTACTACAGATACTGCAACTTTGGGCTGACTGAACGTCCGAAAACCATGCTGGGTTCAACCCTAGAAGAATGTTTGAGATCGTTGTGGAAGGGGCTCGCACCCCATAAGCCATATCATGTAGTCCTCTTTTGCTAGAGAACTGAAAGTCTAAGTTCCAAACCCATTAATGGACTCTCAGAGTTTCTTTCGAGGCCATTTGTTAACAGTCTTCGATTAGTTTTGGACTGCAAATATAATAGATGCCAAGGCCCATCTGTTTGTCTTGGGTAATTTAGCACAAGGCAGAAGATATCGATAGCAACTGAGCCTCGACCTTCTTGCGCACCATCGCCAGCCTCTTCCAGAATATTAAGACGCTCCAGTTTGATTTTCACCGTCCTCTACTAGGTAGCCTGACTTGATTGGAGACCAGGCTAGTAGATGTACTGTCTTCTTCAATAGAAAGTGGAGAGCAATTCAGCCAGTTGAACAATTCAGAGAGAATCACATCAAGATTCGTTAGAGATTTGAGATGCAAGAAGTTCACCAAAAACCCATTCGATTAATTTACTAGCAAAATCCAATTAAGAAGTCCGCATTGAATTGAATACGTTGAGATAAGTAGTGGTAGACAAAATGGTATCCTATATATTTAGACGTCCAGCTAAGCATTGTTGGATTTTAAGTCAAGGAGCATTACATCCTACAAAAATTAATGCATAAGTTATTAATCAGCTTCGCGTAATTAGTTTAACTAAAAATGTTGCTTTCACTGAGAATGATTTTTGAAAAAAATGTTACATTCACAAATTCATTTAATATGATCCAATTAAGGTTATATTCATATTTTGATGTAAAATTTTTTATTATTCAATATTACGCTATTGAGCATAACTTTTATCTTTACTATTAAATTGGACTGAAGTTTTTACAAGAGCTTTTAAACATGCTGTTCTATATTGAGTTAAAATATCAAGTCAATTGGAGTGTAGAAAAGTTTTGCAATACAGGTTAGCAGATATAATATAAATTTTGTTATTTCTTGTCTTTTGCTTTATGAGTTTTTTATTTGGAGAAGATTTTTTTCCCTTATAATGAAAGGATATTTAGCTATTAAAGTCGGTTTTGGGATAATTTTTTTTATTACATAATTTTACGCTAACAAGTATATTTTTTTATCATACCATTTGATCGGGCTAAAAATGTATCATATCTTTCTTAAGGTCTTTTTTTTTATATTGGATTAAGACTTAAGATCAATTGAATATTATGAAGGCCTTGCAATAAGGTTTAGAAACTACTATACCAAAATTGAATTATTTTTCCTAGTTAATTTATAATTATTTTTTTTTATTTGAACTAGTACTCTTTTATTATTTTTCCAAATTTATTTAAGATATTTTCACCTAATATAAATAAAGTTATTTAGCTTACATTTAGGTTTTTGCTTGACAATCATGTTTATTAAGTAAAGTTAGTGTTTTGCTTAGAGAAACATGTTTTTTCTCATTGTTTAAATAAAAAACAATAAAACCTATCAAAATATAAATAATTTTGTGATATTTTTTCTTATATTTCTCGTTTATAATTCACTAATTATTGAATAATGATTCATTCTAAATGTGTTGGTACCTTGATTCACAAGTAATTATTATGTGACACTTCTTAGCAAACACCTGGATTGAGTAAATCTTGCTTATGAATATCTATATCTTTATATCTTATATCTTATTGGACGTCCGAATTTGAAGACATGACCAAACAATTTTAGTTGCAGGAAACACAACCAAAATGATTGTTGCTTAAGACTGAACTGCAAAACCAGGAGCTGACAACAACAAGGCTTCCACCTAGCTAGTCTGAAAGATCAATCGTGGAATTTTTATTTTGTTTATGAAGTCAATTCGATTCCTAAAAAGATGGACGAGAATAAAATTTTCGTGGACAGCTGATCTTGTTCTTTTAGTGAAATGCGTTACAGTTAGCTCTCTCTACACGACAACATGAAAAAAAATACACACTTGAAGGTCAGGGATTGTATTCCTGTAAGAGAATCCCTCGTAGATATGGCCAAGAATAAGAAACATTATTATTGATCTTTGAATATTGTGTAATCTAAGCTAAGATCTGGCTGTCCGCCTAGCTAGTCGCCAACCCTAGCTATTTCATTGCTAGAAGAACATCATTCTGTTCACACACCAATATTTATAGACATTTTAAAATGATGTTCTTCCAAACAATGAAATACTTTCAGACAAGATTTTAATTTCAACGATATTCTTAACTTCGAAAATAAATAAATAAATATCGACCTTTCGAAGCCATCATATGAATTATAGGCAGTGCAATCTCACAGCATCTCTCTTTTGCGAGGCTTTTCTAATGTCCTTCAATCGAGGAAGTACAGGATATGGATTAAGATTGTCTTCCTCTGGATTATCTGGATAGATTCAACTCTTTATAACAATAAAATATGTAAAGCAAACAGATACTTTATTGACAATACAGAATCCCCCGTCCTTCTCTCTCGGAAAAAAAACAAAAAAAGATTTTGATTTTGATTTTATTATTTTTTTTTAATGTCTATAAATTTGGATTTGTTATTTAAATCTAGAATAATATAGATCATATTTTAAGAACTCAACTAATAGTTTAAACTATTGGGTTGAGATAATTTTTTAACATAGTATCAGGTCTTGATGACCAAGCGGTTACGAATTCGAATCTCATTATTTTTATTTATTTTATAAAAATTAAGCACAAGGTAATATAAGTTTATGCAAATTTAAAGCTTAAAGAACTTTTACTTGAGAGAATGTATTACAAAATAATATAAATAATATTTTATGATCTTATTTAATAGCTTAAGCTATTAAATTAAGATGATTATTTAATATTTACTTTCTCGATTCTAAACTATTCATTGCTCTCATTTATCATGATTTTTTCTTTTTGAATTAAATACTGTTGAGTTTTTTCTGACTAGTCAGATGGAAAAGATTGATATTAATTAATAATTTTGAATTTTCATCAACGCTCAATAATTAATAGTAGAACTCAACTCTTTCGCTGATTTATAGTTGCTCAAAATCATATATATGTGTAAGTATGATGCAAGCAATTCTTAAATAAACAATTTAGATTTGAAAAGATTCAAAAAATCTTCTTTTGTCATTTATATCAAACCAATTGTTATTTGAAACTGTTAATAGAGTCAAGTACGTTTTCAAATAATTTATTTTTATTTTTATTATTCTATTTATATTTTAGCGTTTATAATGTAGTGTGAGAATAATGATTTATTCAATTGTTATTTTCTATTTACAAAAATATAAGACACAAGTGCGATTTTACCGGTTGATTAGAAATTCGAAGTCCCTGCACAATTTCCATCTTCCATTTGAATACCTTTATCCAATTACTCAGAGATGGGTTAGACTTTTTTCTTATTTTTATTTATGTTAAAATAATTGTTGTTAGCAATTTTAAGGCTTAGCTTAGTAGATAAAAAGTTTTTTAAAAAAAATTATAGGTTCAAGTCTTGATTTTAACTTCTGAAATTAATTTATTAATTTTTTATTGTAATAGATAAACATAAAAAAAAAATTTATTTAATATCATTTAAAGAAAGAATTTAATCTAGATTACATATAAATTGATTAAAAAATAATATATATATCTCGAATGTTCAATATTATCGAATTAGAAAAAAATAATTAGAAATGGATTGTTACCTTCTAACTCAAAGAAATAAGAAATAAAAAGTTTGAAATCACCATAAAAATTTATTTTTCTTCTTCCCCCTTATTTTCCTCTCAATGCCACCTTGATTAAGGAAAAATTCCTTGCTTCTCTTTGAGATTTTCTTGTTCAAATTCTTTCTAGTACACTTTAATCACTAATTTTATCTTTTTTTATGAAATTTTTTGGATGAATCTTGATAAATTTTCACTTAATTTCTTCTCCTTCTCAAACCCTAGCATGACCATCCAAATATGGTTAAGTTCTTACTCCCCACTTATTTGAATACTTACAAGTTTTTTTCCCTTTTCATTTAAGGGCTTGTTTTGTTTTAAAACAATTTCATCCTTGCTCAATACTAACATTCTTAGATAATAATTTTTATTCCATCAATTTCTATTATTATTATTATTTTATTATTTTATTTGTCTTTTTTAAAAAAAAATTTAAATCAGAATAAAGAAATTTACCCGGGAGTTATAATTAACATGTGGCACTGCTAATCACAAACTTGTTTATCAATGGCACCACAACCAATGACAATCATCACAACCAATAACAAGCACCAACATCTTCATCAATAATACAATACCATTCTTCACTCTCCACACTCCATAAGTTATCTATAACTCCACAAACTAAGGTACCTGCAGAACAACTCTTCATGCTTTATGAGAGATAAACTGACATGTTAAAGGTTCATAAATACCTTGATTACAGGGAAGCTCATTCAAGCATTTCCAAGCCATTAGAACCAGAATTCAAACAATTCAACTCGTTTCAGATAGATACACACGACATGCTAGTCGTTGTTTGGTATGAAAATCTCGATACAGTGACTATCTTTCTCTGCACATCCTGCAACGCATAATTTGCAAGAACTTAAGTAGAAGCAAATGAACCATTAATGTTGCCAATTTAATCTTTGACTTTCGGCCACCTCAATTACTTTTTGACGGGGGATCATGTGAAGTTTGATAACAGCCCGCCGCAATCATGTCCTTCCTTTCATTGTCAACTTAGCTGGGCGTAGCAGTCTGTGACATACATATGTATAGTCCTCGTGAAATAAAATACAATCTTTTCCCCCCTTTATTTTTTCATTCCTCCCTCTCCTGTTAATTAAAAAGTATTAGGTAGGGAATTTGATTTTTCTATAAAAAAAAATGCACATGCAAATATTTGATTCCTTATCATATAGCACCCTTCAATTTTTTTTTTTTAATTATATGGCAATTAAAATGGATATTCATAAGAAATTAATCAATGATTTAAATTCTATACTCTTTTCATATCAATGTAATTTTTTTAACATAAACATTCTTTTTTGTTAGCAATATTATAGATTATTGAATAAAAATTGAAGACAATTAAAATAAATATCTGAAAAAAATCTAATGATTTTAAATAATGAGGAGAATGTATCTCTTTAATCATAACTCTCTTCCCTTAATCATGTGTTTAAGCAATATATAATTTTTTTGTTTTATTTTTCTAACAAAAAAATGTCTCTTTATAAGAATTATTGTATTTTTTTTAAATAACAACTTATCATAATGTTAAAAAAAAGTTTTAATAAAAAAAAATTATATGAATCAATAATTTTAACATGAATTTATTAAAAAACATATATGAATATATATAATAACAAAATATAAATTTATTTGCATTGAATATTCATGAGAAGTTTTTTCTTTTAAAAAAAAAGAATCTACATATGAGATGCATATATAATTATTTATAAAGTAATTATAAAAAAAACTCTAATGTTATTTGAAAACTATGCCAAATGATTTGGTTTTATACTACCGATATTCTCAAATTTTCTTATCATTAATTAAAAATAAATCTTATTTTTGTAATGATTTTTAATATGCATCTCTCACATTTTTTATTTAGAAATATTAATAAATTATTTTAAATATCATTAATGAGATCTGAATTTAAAAGGTAAAATAAATAAATAAAATATATCTGCATGATCACCAAACCAATGGTAAATATAATTTGGTCATTTGCCTCCTTTTTTGGTCATAATAAAATCTAGACAATAGCGCAGAAAATGGTAGTATCTGTATAATATTAATTTATATTTTTCAAAATAAAATAAAATAATGATGCTTGATAATATAGTTTTACACGACCCGCAGGCGACGCCGCGATTGCAAGTGTGTTTGGCAGTGTGGTTGCGGTTGCTTTTCTAATAGCTTTTTGTACCAAAATACATGTCAATGATTTTTTTTATTTTTTAAAAATTATTTTTGACATCAGCACATCAAAATGATTTGAAAACACTAAAAATATATTAATTTGAAGTTAATAAAAAAATAAAAAAAAATTTAAATTTTATCAAAAACGCTTTTAAAACGTAAAAATAAACAGGCCAGATTGGCTTTTCTTAAAGGTGCTTTTTTCTTTTCAATTTTTCTCACCAAAACTGACTTTAAAGGATAAAAAAAAAAACGCTGCAATTGCCCATCTGTTCAAGACTTAAATACAGATTTTTATGGACTACAATGACCGAGTAACGGTTCAGTATGCTAACAATTTGCATTTGAGGTGTAAAAAATAAGAATCAAGATGCAATGACAAGATAAAATGGGTTATTAGAGACATATAAAGCTCTGGTTTTTATACATTTAATATCATTAAAAAAAATATCGACGAGACAATTTTAATTACATCTTAAAAAACTATCAAACATGATCGTAATTTATTAAAGGTTTTATTTAGGGTTAATTATGATTTTCTTTACTATCAAGCATTAAATCGGGTCATTTGAGCTTCAACTTGTTCTCGTACAATCACCTAGATGGCTGGAGATTGGGAGCTCAAACCCGATTGCAAGGAACCAACAGTTGATACATTACTCCTCCGTATATCCTCTATCATAGTGTTTAAAATACTATAAACTGAATTTCTATCGAATCCATCAGACGATCTAGTCTCCAACCATAAATCCAGATCAAGTTTCAGAAGGGTCGTAAGATCGTCCATGTATTTCTTTGATATTTTTGCGTCTTATACCAAGAATCACGCAACCTATATGGTAGAATTAAATTATTGGTTAAGATAACGAAATATAAAATTTGAACATTTTGAATTCAATCTTACCTAATAGCATTGTGATTCTCAACACCTTCCTTGCAACAGCATTGCAGCCTAATCCCAGTGAAATTCTTCTTATACGTCAATTTTATAAAATAATTAGTTCATTAAAATTAAAAAAAAAAAGACCAAATTAAAGTAATAATTAAAAAAAAAATATTATGTATATACTAACCTTGAACTTTCTGAACCATACATCAATCTTAAGCTTCCATTCAAGATTTTTGGAACCTGATTCAACTTAAACAATGACACTTTCATCAATGATTTCATCTTCGATATTATTATATGAGCAACCTTCATATTTATAAACCTGAAATTTCATTAGTTCATTAAAATTAATTATTCAAAAATTATCCATTGTTGTTTATTTTTTAATCCCTAGGGTGTTGCATGTTGTTTTATGTAAGACAAAGAAATGAAGAAGTGGGAGAGAGGAGGGTCGTCTGTCAAGTTATAACTTAAATATTACTGAGTATTATCAATAGGCATATCTTCTCAGTAATTCAGTCTGTAATAATGAGATGTGATTTTTTTTTAATTTCCAACTGTAATTCTATTGGTATTCACCAATGAAAAAATTTTGTCGATGAATACCAATGAAAATAGCGAGGAAATGTTACATCGGTAAATGTCATTATAATTTACCGGCAAGTTTTTTCCATCAATATTTTTGTTTGTATTTGAGAATTTTTTTGATAATGTGTCTAATCAAAAAATTATTGCAAAAGTTTCATGCAGATGGATAGATTGTATTTAGAAATCTAGGTTACGGAGATTAGAATTCCTCTTAATCTAGAGTGCCATTTAAAAATGCATTGTGAATATCAAGTTTCTATATAAACCATTTCTTAGGAAGTGCTAAAGAAAGCATTAAGCGAATAGGTGCTAACTTCACCACACAACTAAAAGTTTCTCTTTAATCATCGACATCTTATACATTATGGAATGTTAATTGACAATTCCAAGTTCAAGAAAAAGAAATCTAGACAAGTTAAATGAGCTTTTTAACTAAAACAAGCATATATGATTTTCCAATCCTTGAACCAAGTTGAAATTTTATCAGCATGTTATATAGACTCGAATCAATAGTGGGTTAGCTTGTTGTAATCGATTGAAGTCAGGATCATGCCCAAATTAGATTCATAAGGTGTTGTTTCATAATTTTATTTATTTTTCTAGTTATTTTCATATTTCTTTTTAATTAATTAGGTTTTATAATTTTAATATCTAGTTTAGTTTTCCTTTTCCTAAAAAGATTTAGATCAAAGACCAGTGTAAATAGGAATATATATCATATTTTTTAGTAAAACATTATATAAATTATTCAG
>Ga0325404_1008174_pt1 | contig 10804 bp, 2 predicted proteins | sample PopdelMetagenome_18_FD_205664 | JGI IMG/M metagenome (GOLD analysis project Ga0325404, IMG submission 205664) | Populus deltoides microbial communities from Bellville, Georgia, United States - Xylem-Control-R1 | ecosystem: Host-associated > Plants > Phyllosphere > Stem > Wood/Secondary xylem...
AGGTGACTAAAGAACCAGAGAACCTAGATTAAATCCTGTACCAGGAAGGGCTCATTATACTCTGGTTTACAGTTAAACATCTGACATAAATCTAAACTTTCACAAATCTAAACCTTGAATGGTTTTCAAGCTGGAGTGACATTTGATTGCTCTCCATAAGTTGATTAAATTGTGCGACCACAATGGCCAAAAGAATTTTTTTTGACTACTGAAATGTAATCTGTATATTATCTGCTTAACCATGTATCCTTATGATGGCAGAAATTCGTAGTCAAACCTTATTACCTTCAAAGGGAAAAACAGAGGACTTTAGAGAATAAAGAGAGAAATTCTGCCCAGGTATGGATGCTAAGGTTGCCCAAGGAAGCAGTGGTTTATGCCTGCCTTTTGTTATGGGAAGTCTATAACATGTCAATGCCCAATCATAATTATTCAATTTTAAAAATGCCTGATCCTTGATTGCATGGTTTTGATTCACAATTATAGTAGTTCAATGGAGATGATTTCCTTAATTTTTATTGGTCACTTTACTGCAAGGACCTTTAGAGGAGGTTCTTAAGATATTCAACGGGATCAGAATGCTTTATTCTCTTGGTTGTCATTTTCTTTTGAGTAGGCTTTCTTCTCCTCGTTGTAATTGTGCTACTACTAGTAAAATTTCTTCTTTACATGAAAAGGATTTCCCCTTATTTGCAAATACAGAGCATTTTTAGCATCTGCACTTTCCTGCAATGTCACATGTATTTTGGACAGAAGTTGGTACCTTTTCATGCTTTGTTCTCTATCTCTTTTTTGATGGTTTTCTACATGCTTCATTATTTAGCTTCATTAATTGATTTTGAAGACTGTTTCTGGATCATTGTTTAGGTTCAAGAGGCAAGAGCTGCAGCAGAAAAGGCACAACAATTATTAAAAATTGTGGCCAATAGGAAAATAAGCAGGCATTTAGAAACAAATGAACTTGTAATTACTAAAGCTGTGTATGGAAGCAGTAAAGCTTTGAAGAAAGCAGATGAATCAAGAGAAGTAAACAAAGAATCAGCTTCAGAAGTCTTTGATGTTACAATACCTCTTAATTTCCTAATTAACGATTCTGGCCAACTGAAGGTATATTTCTTTTAAATCATGTTCTTATCAAATATACATTGAAATGTGGTTCTATCAATGGATGTGAAAAAATAACACGTGTATGTGTGCGTGTTAAGAGAGAGCTAGTTGCATGATCAACAAACTTTATATTTTAATTCAAACATGAGTTTAGTTGCTAAATGTTTTAGTTTGAGGTTGACTGCTTGATCTACTATTTGAGTGCTCGTTTGCTGGATTATGTAATCGACCTTGAAGAAGAATACATGCGCATAAAATAATGCTGTAAATGCAGGATATTCAGTCTTGAGATGTTTGCAGCTTTCTTCTCTACATTCAGGTGACTGAGGGGATAATGCTGTGAATGTGCATCTGAAGTGTTTTAATGGTCATCCTTGTGTGATGGTACCATGTGTTCCATCTATCATGTTTGATTAACTGCTTTTGCATAGTCATAATTGTTCAAAGGAATGTGTACAGCCCCTCACGCCTTTGCCCAAAGTAATATACCTTGAGTCATAATTGACATCCTGTTACATCTCCTCATGGTGGTGTTAGAGGGGCTGTTGGAATTTCTCTCTCTTTCAAAACTTCAGTAATTTATTGATGTTATATGCCGGATAAATTCTCTAGTCCTGTCGTATGCTTTCTGGTTGCTTTTGATAGTAGATTTTTTGTCATAGGTTTTATCTCACTTGGCGTTCATGGCACTTGGATTCCGTATTCCATGTTTTTTTGCATTTGTGCTTATTCTGGTGTCGAAAATGCTGGTGCAGCTTCATGAGGGTGTAAGGAAGTCAGGAATCATGGGCTTTTGTGATCCTTGCCCTGGTGAACCTAAGCTGTTGCATGTGGAATTCACTTGCGGTGGCAAAAGATTTGAGGTACTGCAATTCTATTTTGCTGTTATGATGAAGCTCCCTTGACGAATGCTCTACCCTTTTAACTAGACAATTTTCTTTTTAACAGGTGGAGGTTGATGATTATGCAGCGTTGTTGATACCCCAAGAATCCCATAGAGTCTGAATGCCTCTCACAGCGGTGTAATCTCGAACCAGCTATTTCTCACAATTTTGCTTCTTCACATGCCTTTTGAACTTCAATTTAAAGCGTCTATTTAATAAAACAAATGAAGGATTAAAAGCATTCATAATCGTAAAAAAATAAGTTGTTAATAATAACTTAAAGATCAAGTTTTAAAAGACACCCTAACTAGGCCTTTACTTGACTTGGGTTTTAAATTGAAGTGGATTGGAGCTGACCTTGTATCATTTTCATTTGGTTAAAATCTAATTTGATATATCTGGTTAAAACCTGATTTGATACCAAGACAGAATAATTTCAAGATTGTGTTGTTTTAAGCTTTCTTTTCTTTTACATGCTGAGACGATGATGTTTTTTATTGACTAAAAATTTAATAGTAACAGGATCCCGAATATTTACTATTATACCCATAATGATCAGCAATTAGAAATATATTAAAATTACTTAGCTTTTCACTATAGCAATCCACAGTGAAAGGGTGAGTTGTTTTTTATTATTTTTTTTTTGTTTTTAAGTTTTTTTTTTTGATGCCTTTAGTTTTTTTTTCTTTTTTTAATAAATTTTATTTTGTTTAATTTAGTTTAAGTAATATTTTTTTATTTTTTTTTTGATGCCTTTAGCTTTTTTTTTTCTTTCTATAATGGAAGCATTTATTTATTTATATAACACATCTTATGGTGGGCTATAAATTAGATGAATTTGCTGCTGTTATTAATTTTCGGGGATATGCAAAAAATAATAATAAATCTTCTTGTTAATTTTTTAATAATTAATAACTTGTGAATAAGGTGATGAGTTTGAATAAGTTTAATAACTATTTTCTTGGATTTCTTTTCATGTAATTATACAACAATAAAATTGAAAGCTACCAAATAAAATTGTAGAAAAGAAAACCATCATGGAGGGTTATGAAAACAAAGAGTGCCAATGCTATAAACAATCTAAAAAAAAAAAAAATGGCGTTTGATTTTTATTTTATTTTAAATAAAACATAATGAATGATGGTTAAAAAGAGCTCTTGATAATATAATAAAAAAAACTATGATTTCATAAAAAAATTGAAATTTCAATGTATTCCAATAAAATAAATTTTCAAATTAAAAATTAAAACCCAAATTATAAAGAAAAAAAAATCAAAAGAGGCTAGGTGCATTTTAGCTGGTGCATCTAGCCTAATAATAATAATAAAAAAAACCTACATCGAGGCTTGCAGCTCAGTGGCTTTGGCAGGCTTTGCCTTGTCTATGTGCCTTGGGTTCGAGCCTTCGTGTGTATGCCTGTTACCCCTGCGGTGCCTTACATGTCTACTGGGCTTGCAGGATGTTCAGTAGGTCCGGGGATTAGTCGTGGTGCGCATAAGCTGGCCCGGACATCCCGGGTTATCAAAAAAAAAATAATAATAAAAAAAAAAAACCTGGCTCGCATGTCAAGCTTTTTATTTTTGTATAACAAAGAGTGTCCAATGCATTGTTTGCCATTATTATTTTGAAATAACATATACGACACGTCATCTTCCATCTCAAAATCAAGTAATCAAAGGGTAACCAAAAAATCAGGGTAAGGGTATTTCATTATTTAAAATTCATTTTTCAAATTACTTTTTTACTCAAAATCACATAAAAAATATCCTAAAAACCTTAAGAAAATCATTTATGTTCTCAACTCAAAATCAGTCAAAAGCCAAATTTAACTTGAATTAGAAAAAACTTTCCAAGACCAAATTTACTCTCTCGGGCAAAAGGAATGACAAAAAACACCAAAGTAAAACTTTGTTAATTGAATGAAACTCATTGACACTAATAGTGATATTTTTATGGCCTAAATCAATGTCAACAATGATTTCTGTTTTTTTATTACTTAAATACCTTGATATAGTTCATGTTATACCTAATATCTACTTATTTGTTACTCTTGATTAGGACAATGTGTAGCATAATCAAAACATTACATTCCCCATATAAAATAACTTAGTAATCTCAAATTTAAAGATTATTTATAAACTGTTACGTGAGCCTTCAATAGACACATGTGCTTTCTTCATATGGAATCATCCTATAGGTCAGTTCAATATACATGTCATCTAACAAGCATCTACATATTAGTTTTAGGCATCTTTTATACCTTAATTTATAAGAACAACTCTTTTCTTTCATAAAGGAAAGAAATTACTATATATCAGTCTTAATAACTTTAATTAATATCCAATCTTGCTAGAGCATTGACCAAGAACATTTATAAACAATATTTTAATGCAATAAGAATCTCATATTTATAACGATTTTATAATTTTATTTATAAAATATTTTTATTTCAATGACTTTATTTTTACTCTAGATTAATTAAACAAATATTTGATAAATATTAAAGATAAATAAAGTCTTTATTAAAAATTAAATATGCTTACATGAATAAAGTCAATACCACATATAAACAATTGATTAGCTTCAAAGCATATATGCTAACACTACCAATGTCTTCAATGCAGCCAATATGGTCTCTAACTTGAAGTTAATTTGTTCATATACCTTCCTTCTATGCTCTTCTAAAGCCTTGATTTTATTGTTTTCTTTTTAAACACTAGCAACCTTTCTTTTACCTTGGAAAGCAGATCTGATACCAATTCTTAAGGATCTTTCTTAACAAATAGTGAGTTTAGAAAAAAATTAAAGAAGAAGTAGAAGAAATTGAGAGAGATATAGAGATAGAACTAACAACTTTAACTGATAAAAAAATTCAGTTTTATTGCTTGGATTCCATGATTCCCATTAATTATTATTTATACAATGAACTAATCTTCTAACTATCTATTGACCTATTCAACTAATTAATCTTCACATGCTAAATTTGCAAATCAACACATGCAAAATATGCTAAAATTTCTATCATACTTATAATATTATGCTGCTAAATTTCTTCTATTAACCCTTGGCACTTAACACAACAACCTAGCTTATGGAGGGATCCATGAGTGAGACATAAACTTCAAAAGAAAAACAAAATTAAGATGAAGTACTATCATATTAGATGTAAAGTTCTGGCCTCAAAAGAAAATCGAGAAAATCAGTCATACTTCAATTATTTAAGTGCCTTAATAGAGGATTGAGGAAAATCTTGTGGTTTGAATGGGTTGTAATGAGAATGTTTATACCACTTAGTCTAATGATTTCAATCATAGTTATTAAACTTGGACCGTTCTGGCAGGTTGATCCGGTGGCTGGACCAGTCCGGGTTTGTTAAAAGACTGGCTGATGCAACAACCTGACAAAACCCAATCAACCCGGCGGGTTGACCCATGACCAGACGATACTCGAAGTTTTTTCTTCTTCAAATGTGGTTTTTCTCCTATACCCCTCTTTTTCATATTTTTTAGTTGGTTATTAACACTTTTTAAAGTTCACTATATAAATATTAGAAAAATATTTTATTTTTTTAATGTGAGATTTGAAACCCTTTAGTATATATACTCTATGTTCCCAAGAAAAAATTTATTTTTTAAATGTGGGATTTGAAATCTTTTCGTATATATACTCTACGTTCATAAAAAAAACGTTATGTTTTTTCAACGTGAAATTTGAAACCTTTTAGTATATATACTCTATGTTCTAAAAAAAATTATTTTTTCAATATGAGATTTGAAGCCCTTTCATATATATACTCTATGTTCATAAAAAAAAGTTATGTTTTTTCAATGTGGGATAAAAAAACTTTTTGGTTTAAATACTTCAACTTAAAAGGATAATATAATATCTTTTCAATGTGGGATTTGAAGCTCTTTAATATATATACTCTATGTTCACAAGAAAGAAGTTATTTTTCAATGTGAGGTTTTAAGCCCTTTAGTGTATATACTCTATATTCACAAGAAAAAAATTTATGTTTTTTCAATGAGGGATAAATATTTTTTTTGGTTTAAATACTTCAACTTAAAAGGATAATACAATATCTTTTCAATGTAGGATAAATTTTTTTAAAATATATTATTTTAAACTTCATTATTTACAACATGTATAGTCTATATTCACATGAATTTTTTCTTAATTTTTTCATATGAAATATTAAAATTTTAAATATTTTTTTAATTTTTCCAGGTTGATCCAAGTTAACCAGGGTTGACCCATGAAACCCAGCACCCAGTCTCTTAGCTGGGTCAACCCTAGAGCTGGGTTTGATAACTATGATTTCAATCACAGGATAACAAGGCTACGTATGCATTTGGTCGGGGCCTCACATGGATTTCGAAGCAGAGAAACTATAGTTTTGCATGGTTTTCATTTATGATAAAGTTGCTTCTTTATACTTATTTTAGTATCCGAGTCTATTCTATTGCTAGAATTTTATATATTAACGGCGAATTGTTCTGTCAGTATTTAGATAGTAATTCTATTGAAATTTTTTTATTGATGGAATCACAGACAAATATTGTTAGTTAAAAAACTTATCGTCGGTGATTTCTATTTTATCAGTCATTACTTTAGTAATATAAACACTGATGGATTTATAGATGGAAAGAGTGCGCGAATAAAAAAATTACCAATATCATTCCATCGGTAATTTTATTGATGAGAAAACCATGTCGTATCACCGATGATTCCGTCCGTAACGAGTGTCATTTGGATGGCAACGAAGTTTTAAAAGCCACATGATTCTGATTTATGTTCATTCAAGGTTTTGATTTATCAAACGTAATTCTCTTTTAGGTTTTCTAATTAATTAATTTATAGGGAATTAATTTTTCTTTTTATAGATATTAGTAAGGAAACGAATTGTATAATTCATGTTTTAATGTTTGGTATTTACTTTTCTAATAGACTTATAACTGATTAACATGGTTAGGTTCCATAAGAAGTTTAGATTAATTAGTAGGAGGATAATAATAATAATAATAATAAAAATAAATAAATAAATAAAAGTGGCAAGCGTGTCTCTAACACAAGTTCTGAAAAAAAAGGTTGTCGATTATTTTGGGTGATCCCAACAGAAATTGTGTTTCAGTTTCAACCAACTTGGAGTTTAGAAACATTCTCTGTGCTTCAAAATATGGAAAAAGTGGTTGAATCATTGCAACAAATAAATTAAAATGTTGTGTCATTCCAAAGCTTAAATCAAGCATTTATAAGATGGATATGGTTACTCTTTAAATGAAAAAAGATAATTTATCACAAGACATTGAAATTTGTGTTCTTGGCACAAAAGTTAATTAATGACAATGCTTCGGAGAAGTAGAATAAAAATTGTTTACTAGAGGTTTATATGGTCGTTGACTTTAGAACTTGTGAGATTAGTCGAAGTGAGCGCAAGTTAACCCGAACATCCACATTAATAAATAAAAATTGTCGTCTCTAGTTGCAAGGGATGTATATATTTTTATATGACCGAGATGAGATATAGGAAGGCCCTTACCATCACCAACATGCAAATTATCATTACCAAGATACGGTTTTGAAGCAGTCAAGGTGGCAAGATCAGGTGTGACATGTTGATTGGCACCAGTATCCGGAAACCAATCAACATAACCGATTGAGGAGAGGTTGCGCTGCACCAGATTGGTAGTAGACTGTTGGCCATAACCTTGTTGCTAGAATTGCGGACAGTGGGGAGCGGTATGGCCGAAATTCTGACACAGTTGGCATCGCAGATTCTGCCTCCTATTGCGCTGCAAATTGCCCTGCCATGAGCCTTGTCGACTGTCACTGAAGGAGGAGCTTTGGAAGTTGCGTTGATCAGGTTTGGAGCCAGCAAACCAGTTGCCTCTGATGCTGGACTGGTTGAGACGCCAGCCACCATTGAAACGACCCCTACTGTGGCCAGAAGTGCCAAAGGTCTGGCGTTGTGCAACAAGGGCAGACGGTGGAGTGCTGGGTGTGGGCAGCAGAGGAGCATGTATGGCAGCTGAAGATTTGTGAAGAAATTCATGCGTGAGGAGATGACTGTGAAAAGCTGCATACGATAAAGGTTCGGCCTTGGTAATAAGACTTGTAACTAAGTCTTTAAACTCTCCCCGAAGACCACGAAACACATATAAATTGAAATCTTTAAGCGAAACTGGCTGGCCAGCAGCGACCAATTCATCAAACAAGTTTTTGCATAAATTGAGTTACTGATTCATCACCCTGGTGAAGATCCTGAAGAGAGCCATGAAGTTGTATAATATGAGAGTTTGAGGTGGAAGCGAGAGCTCGCTCAAGAGTGTGCCAAGCTGAATAAGAGCTTTGGCAGCTAACAAAAGATGCAGAATTTCCATGGATAGGGAGGAAAGAAGAACACTTAGAATAAATTGGTCCTGTTGTTTCCAGTGAAGAAAGAGCGGATTTACCTGAAGAGAGGTACCATCTCCGACAAGAACATGTGGAGATGGACATATGTTGGAGCCATCAACAAAACTAAAAACTCCTTGACCTAGGAGATATGGTAGCATCTACATATGCCAATATAAATAATTGGTGTTTGTTAATTTGAGGGAGATGACTTGATGAGTGTAAGAGAGGGAGATGATGCTTGTGGCAGCAAAGACAACAACTACATCAAATGTAGGCTACAAGAAGGGAGTGTTGTGAAGGTTGAAGAGGGGTTGTTTACCAGCAATGGCAAAGGAGAAACCAGGCGATGAGGCAGCAGAGGAGCCGCTGCAGGAGAAGAAGTCTTCACTGCCGGAGAAAAAGACTGGACTGCTGGTGCTGCAGAAGAAGAAGATGGATTGAGCGGTTGTTCCATTGTAGGGGAGGCTGTGGGGAAGGTGTTTTAATTATTTTAGGGCTCTGATGCCAAGTTGAGAATAATAGAATGTGTTAGGTTGTGCCCTATCCAACCTTTCTATTTATATATATGCGGTAGAACATGACAGTAACTGTAGGGATTACAACATTGAAATAATCATATATTAATTTTCTATTATGATATATATATATATATATATATATATATATATATATATATATATATGCTATACATTCTATAATAAACAGAGAAATTCCCAGATAAATTTGACATAATTATTAGAACATTATTTTATAAAATAAACCCTGCAACTGCAATACCATAATCTTAAAAAAAGAAAAGAAAAAAAAGACATGTTCTTGTCCAACGAGCAGTACAGAGCATTTAATGTTTTCCCAACCATGCCATCTGCCAAAAACTCAAGCCTGATATAATTATTACATGCCACCGTAATTCCAATCCTCCTTTCAGAGGGTAAACCTGGATTAACTGTAACCTCATCGTGGATTTCAATGTTGAAATCCACGCCTTGATCTCTGATTTCTGTTGTAGAAATATCATTGATACCGCCATCGATTCAAGATTAAACACCGGCTGGTGACTTACGAAAGATTCAATTATTTCTGAAATGAGTTTGTAACTAGAAAACACCAAGAGTCCCAAAAGGAGCAACAAAAGAATTCCCTGAGCACACTGCTCGGCAGCCTTCCTATAGTTAGCAGTGAACTTTTTTTAGGATTCCCTTTAAAAGGTACTCTTGGAGGAGGCTTTTTATGATTAGTGGTGGCAATATTTTTCCTACTCCCTAGAAAAGGTGTTTCGAATTCCATGGCTTAATGCAGCAGGGAATATGAAAACAGATGCTGTCATATTTATTAAAACAACTAATCATCAACAATAGATCTACAAATGATCCTACAACTAGAAAGGTAACCTTTTGATGTGATTTTATATGTGGATCGTGAGCTCAATTTGCAAAAGCAATTTTATTCATTTCCTTGCTCTCTTCGTGAATCCTGATCATTGATTCCTTTGTACTATAAATTTCTCTAAAGTGTCTGCAATTCTGCGTTGCCTGAAATATAATTGTTATGGATGGGTGAATCAAGGTCTTATGAGTAAGACAGCAATATATATGTAAAATTAAAAGCAAATTAAAGCCAAACCCTACAACTTAGAAATATTTTTTGTTCAAACAGGTCTGACCTTCTGTTCTAATGTCTTTAAAAACATTCTTTGAGCAAAAAAGTCTTTTTGTATATCAACACCCCCGCGCATCTCTATGTAAACACCAAACAGTGCTTACAAACAGTTAAACACTCCATCCTCTCCTCTTTTAGTTATTGTACAATGATACGAGTAATGGGGTGAACCTATGGAGTTCCAATTTATATAATAGATGAATACTTTTGATTAAATCACAAGCATTAGATTTGTTGTAAGCTTCGAATATATTGGATAAGAAATAGACACCATTTAGATTTATTCTTTCTTAATGCGTTCTTTTCATCAAGTTTTCTCTAAGATGAATTTGAGCAATTTTCTTCGGATGGTAAGATCAGTACAAATAACGGACTCAAGAACACTCGTTTTCTTTTTCTTTCTTGGATAATACTCACTGGTGGGTAGTTTTAAGTATGCAACAATTTGTCATATGCAGAATCATAGACAAGAATTGCAAGTTTACTTCAAATAATTATAACTAAAAGGAAACAAAAAGAAGGATTTATAACAGGAATTACATCTTAGTCAAGTTCAACCGCGGCATTCATTCCATCAAAAAAAAAAAAAAAAACTTGAGTAGACATTATCAAGGGAAGCTACATTTATTCATGGTAAACAGACAAGCACTGAAACAAGCAAAGCAAGTAGCTGTTACACTTACATCACACGATTCTTAATAGAAAATCAAAGTACTTCACACCATGAAAAATCACACACTAAGCAAACCATGCATGAT
>Ga0325404_1008179_pt1 | contig 10802 bp, 5 predicted proteins | sample PopdelMetagenome_18_FD_205664 | JGI IMG/M metagenome (GOLD analysis project Ga0325404, IMG submission 205664) | Populus deltoides microbial communities from Bellville, Georgia, United States - Xylem-Control-R1 | ecosystem: Host-associated > Plants > Phyllosphere > Stem > Wood/Secondary xylem...
TTCTCCTCCTTTGGGTTCGTAACTGTTACTGATTATTACTCATTATCACTAACGAAATAAACGCTGTGGGTATACAGTTTCACCGTTTATGGCTGGAAAAGTACTTTTCTATTATTATTATTATTATTATTATATTATATTATACTGTACTTTTAAAACGTGTGAGAAAATCATTATCATGATACTGTATGTATAAAATGTTTATAACCACACCATAGATATTCAGAGGATTATAAGAAGTATTGTCTTTTTATTTTTATTTCAAAAGATATTGACGCGTGTTGGGTTAAGTATGATCGTCTGACCCAAAACACTTCAAATATTTTTTATACTCTTATTATGTTTTTTATATTTAAAAAAAATTGTTATTGACCTATATAAAACGCGGGCCAATATGCTAATAGTTTCTTATTCCAAGTTACCTATTGTAGTTCTAGTTGTTTACATTTCATTTATAAAACTTTATTTTTATTGAGATCAAGTCTCTAGGTATTGTTAAATGTTTAATTTGGTCCTTAAAGTTCTTTAAAGAAGTTTGATTTGGTCCCTACAATTTTCAGTCTTGAAAGTTCCTATAGTTTTAGGTTTTCATGTTTTAATCTTAAAATTTTATTTTCCTAACATTTCAATCCTTGTATGACGTGAAAAGTTCAGCGTGATCCTTGAAGTTTCTGTATAAGTTCAATTTGGTCATAAAGTCTTGATTTTTATATTTTTGGTTCCTATAGTTTTAAGTATCTATGTTTTGGTCCTAAAAAATTATTTTTTCCACGTTTATTCCTTGGATGTTAAGATATGAGAAAGAAAGTTATCGAAAAAGAAAAATGAGGGAGAAACATTTTGGCCGGATACAAAAAAAACATGTCTTGGTTAAATACAACAAAATAAATGAATAAGCAAGTAAGGATTTTGACTAAAAAATATTATTTTATCATGAATTTAAATTATTTTAATTTTTATGAATATTTATTTTAATTTCCTTAACTTTTTATTAAAAAAAATCATGATGTTAATAAAAAGACATATTTCATCAAAACAAGAAAAAATTGCATAGATAAGAAATGAGGATTTTGACTAGAAAAACATATTTTGTTATACATAATTTAAATCTTTTGATTCCTTTTGAATATTTATTTTAATTGTCATAGAATTAAATAAAAATGAGCTTCAAAAATGATCATGTTACCTTCATTATTTTCTCTATTTCACACTTTATCACACTTATATTACCGTTAACTAGCCCACATTTATAGAATATTTGCATGTGTATATATTTGTTACTATTTACTAAAAAGATCAACCTTTTACTCTAGTCTTTAATTAACATTCATAACACTTTTTATGATTTATTAGTTCATGTATTTTTTTTTAATTCATTATATTAAGTGCAAACATCATCCTTTCATTTCTCAGTTATTTGAAATTAACTTGAAATCATGTCTCAATTAATCTTTTTTCTCGATTGCATTCTAATTAAATTATTGATCAAATTGTTACAATTTGTTAGAGAAAGAACAAATTCAACAAAAGATGACCCAAGTGTAAAACAAAAAGAAACTTCATGGCCAGTTTTTAAATTCATGTGAAAAAAGTTCTATTTAATTCCTTTATTTTCCTTCATCTACTTGTTCAGTCCTTGTAGTTTTTGAAATTGTAATTTTGATCTAAAAATTCATTTATTTTATTTTTCATTACCTGAATTTTTTATAATATAGAGAAAGTAATTGAAAACAACAAACGACAGAGAAAGTTATCAACTGATCATATTCTAGCAACCATAATAGTCGATCTTGGTGTTAAGGAATTTTATTTTACGAAAGGATTTCGATGCTGATGGGTTTTTCCTATAAACATGATGAAGAAAGTAGATTGGGATTCGTTTAGTTATTTTTCAATTATGTTTTTGTTTTTTAAGTGATTTCAGGGGTTTTTTTTGTTGGTAAGTAGTTCATGAAGATTTTATAGTGTTTTCGAATTGTTTTAAGTTAAAATAACTTGAAAATTAGGTTTTTTGTGTTAAAAAACTTGGACCCTAAATTTCAATCACCAAGGTGACCAGAAAACATTACAATAGACAAGAGGTTGCCTCCCTATATGCAACCTCTCGCCCTATTCTTAAAAAATAAATAAAAAATGAGTGGATGATGATGTAAAAATATCAGGCACGAGCCTAAGCTTTTAATTAAGGTCAAGTACATAGGTCTAGACTAGAAGGGCATACCCAAGGTGTTTTTTTATAATTTTAATTTAATTTTTTAAAAAATAATTAATTTTAAATATATTAATTTATCAAATTCTAGTCTAGCAAATCACACCCTTGGATTTTACTATGCTTTGGTGTTTTTTATTTCTTTATTTCTTTCTTTTTAAATCAATTTTATTCTTAAATATTTGATTTATTGAGAATTTGGATTTATAATTTTATTTTAATTTATTTTCTATAAAGTTATCCAAGTCTTATGATCTATGTTACAAGTTTGGCGAGTTAATTCAGATTTTTTTTTAATGATTTTTTTTCAATCTCATCTTTCAACATTGAATTGATTGGAAAATAGGCTTCATAATTAGTTTTGATTTTCTTTTTATGAGGTTATATTAGTCTTATGACCAGGATTGAGGATTTAGTAAATTAACCCGGGATTACTTGAATCATTTTTTCCCCTTTTGTAATTGAGTTTATTTTTAATTTCATCATGGACATTGAGTTATTTGGGAATTGGATTTCATAATTTATTTTGACTTTCTTTCTATGAGATTATCTTAGTTTCATAACGTATGTCTTAAGTTTGGCAGGTTGACCTAGATTGACTTAGGTCTTTTTTGTGATTTTTTAAATTTTTTTTCCAATTTCATCATTCAAAATGGATTTGATTTAAAATTGAGCTTTATAATTTATTTCAATTTACTTTTAATAGGGTTATCATGATCTCATGACTCGGGTCATGAATATGATGGGATAACCCGTGTTGACCCAGATCGATCCAATATGTTATCATTTTAATATTTTTTTAAAAAGATATAGCCTTTAATTTTTTTCTTAAATCAAACTATATTTTTGCCATATTTCCAGTTTGTTCAGCAAGTCAACTATGTCACATCGAGTCAACATCTATATAGTTTAAAAGATAAATTTCTATTAGAAAACATATTAGCAATACCTGGATTGTTATTTATATTTTTTTGCGTTTAAAAAACATTAATTCGACATGCATCATAACACAAGACAATGGTAGTAATTACTATAATGACAATGTTTATTTAAAGAAAATAACTATTGTAGCGATTGAAAAGGAAACATAGCGTAGACGAAAACAACAAGCACATGAACACAAAATTACACTAAATAGGGATCACACAAAAACTGTAATTTAAAATTTTATTAAAACATATTTTCTCTTTAAGTAGTCTTCCTTTAGGAGGTTTACAACTCCTTAAATAAACTTCAAAACTTACCTAAACCAACAAGGAAAATCAAAAATAAATGAAAAATAATAAAAGTCCTAAACAAATTAGAAAAAAACACTCTACATAAATCTAAAAAAGTAATCGAAGAGTTCTAAACCAAATAGGAAAAAAAAATCTAAACTAATTAGGAAAAATGTTGCAAATCCTAAACAATAACTTCTGGCATTATCAGAAAGTCTTATTAATTTTTAACTATGATGGAATTTTAACCCTATAGGAAATAGGGCCTTTAAAACTTCTAGAATTTTATAGTGAAATTTCAGTTCAATCTAACAACCGGATAAAAAATTATGTCTATTAACATAAAGTTGCATATTAGAAAAAAAAAAAAATTCAATGCATCAGTCTTTCCAAATTGGAAAGAATTCGTCCATAAGTTTAAATTGCTCTTACATTGATCTCATGGATATCCAATCAAGACTCTCCAGTTCTTTTATTTTTTCTCATCAAGTGTATAATAATTGTAGACTTCAACTTCAACCCCTTCATGTTAAAACATGTATAGGAAACAATAATTGACGAATTATTTCTCTTTCATTAGCTTCTTAAGTAATGAATTCTAAACTTTAAACTTGTTTCAACAATATTTGTTATATCCACATAACCCTTGAACACATATAGCTTTATGATAATAGTAAATTTATAATCAAAAGGATCAATATAATTTAAATCAATACTTTTATTTTGTTGAACATCTTTCATGTTTTCTTTGCACTAACTTATCAATAAGGACAACATCAATGATATCATCATGACTATTACTGTCATTATTTATGATATCATCATCAACATTATCATCACCAAAATAATATCATAAATTGGTGAATAATATCAATCCATATCTATCTTACCATAAACGGGATCACTATAATCTCCATAATACTCATCTTGATCAAAAAGTTGCATCATCTGCTCATATCTTTAAAATGGGTTCTCAGAACTAGCCATGGGCCAGTGATCACTCTTCTCATAATCATTCAATATTCTCTTTCTCATCTTTACCGATCGATGGGATAATTCTTCAACTTACATCCATATGTTTATTGTCTCCAATCGATGAGTTAATTTTCTAATTTGTCTTTGCATGTCTTCTATCACCAGCTCCTGAACGTTTATCTCTCGATGAGGAACTTCCTTATCCTCTTTCATCTAAACACATTCTACTATGCAATTTCTTCTAACTACGATTATTTAGTAGCACATAACAAACAAAATGACTTGGGGTTGCAACACATATCAAACAATAACCTAGGATCGTTAGGCTCTGATACTAATTAACGCAAACAAAACAACACAAGAAAGACATTAAGCACAAAAACACAAAATCATACTAAACATGTATCACATAAAAACTCTAATTCAAAATTTTTTTCTGGATATTTTTTCTTCGAGTAGTCTACCTTTCTAAAAAGTTTACAACTACTTAAATAAATTAAAAACTTACCTAAATTAGCAAGAAAATCTGAAAATAAAGGAAAATTAATAAAAATCCTAAAAAACCAGGAAAAATATCCTAAATAAATAAAGAAAAAACAATAAAAGAGTTTTAAAGCAACTAATAAAAAGAGTCATAAACCAACTAGAAAAAATATTTCAAATTTCAAACAATAACTTCTAAGCATCATTGGAAAAACCTTCCAATCTTACTCTTATAATCTTCTACCAAAATTTCAGTATATTCCAACAACTAATAAAAAAATCATGTCCATTAATACAAAACCATGTGTTAGAAAAAATATATATATTACATGATAACAACATTGTAAAAGAGAAGCCATTGACCAGTCAATGTTGGTATGACAATAGCCAGCTAAGCGATTATACATGCATGCATGCAGTAAGGTGTTGTTGAAGATACTTTACATTTCAAGTAGCTAGAACCTAGAAATGATGAACACAGGGGGAACTGTGCCACCGCTGCTAGTTGAGTAAATGAGAAATACCAATTTTCAGTATTTTGTTCTTGAGAAATTTAAATAAATGAATTTAAAAAGTATAAGCATTGTTATCCTTAATAAACATGTGTTTGATTCATTTTTTTTCCTATCAAAGAATTAATATGGATCTTTGATTAGCTTTGATGAATGCCTTTGAATCTTCCATTTTGGAGTGTATCGTATTCACACTTCACATCTCGAGAAAGCAAAACCTTTGTCTTTGTGGTGGCTAGAAGAGAGCAGAGATGAATGTTAAAAATCGATGCTCCATGCAAGGTTGTTAAAATCGCGATTTTAACACGGCACGAAAAGCTGCACACAAACTCGGATCGTAAAAACGGATCGTAAAATCGCAAGGAATTTTAAAATACTTCAAATAAAAATTCATACTTCAAATAAAAATTCATACATAGTTCAAGTACCTTAAAAAACATGTTTCAAATAAAAATTCATACATAGTTCAAACATCTTAAAATACATGGTTCAAATAAAAGTCATACATAATTTAAAATAACTTTTCATTAACTAATAATTAACAAACTTAAAACAAACAATCTGCTGGTGTGTCATGTAAACTAAAACCAACTTCATTCCCTTCATCTTCCTTATCATTTCTCAAGCATTCATCAATATCATTAGCATCAAAAGGATTATTAGTATTACTACTAGTACCAACACCAATATTATGAACATTAGTGCTACTACTAGAACCAACACCAATATCATCAATTTGAATATCCAAATCATCTTCAATACCATGACTCTCCATTTCAACATCATTAGGAATTTCTTCTTCATCACCATTTTGTCTTTGTGTTGCACTGTCAATAGCACCAAGCAAATCAAAGTTTGGATGTTTTTCTCCCTCGATTATCCAATCATCATCAAATGAAAAATCATCTTCTATACCAAAATCATCAGCTTGCTTTTTGACTTGGTTATCATTCAATTTCAGATTGCACATTACAAATACCAAGTCATTCATTTTTTTCTGGTGTAAATGATTTCTTCGTTTTGTATGAACCTAAATAAACAATTCAAATTTATAAGATTTTTATCAAATATTTCAATATTTAAAATAAAAAACAAAAAAAATTACTATTTCAAATGCACTCCAATTACGCTCACATCCAGATGAAGTACAAGTCAAGCTTAGAACTCGGATTGCAAATCTTTGTAATTCAGGACATTCATCCCCATAAGAATCCCACCATTGAGCTGGAGTTTTTTTTATCTCTTGTTGTTTTGGCAGCGTCAATGCCAAACAACCTTTTTGCATCCTTGAATGATTCAAGTTGTAAGTCAATTTTGCATCTTTTATTTGCATTAGGCACCATCCTTTTTAAGCATTGATATAATCCAATTTTAATGTTGGCATTAACCTTAAAATTGGGATTATAATGATAATGGGGATTCAAATAATAAGCTGCTGCATGTAAAGGTCTATGGAGTTGAAGTTCTCATCTTGCATCAACAATATTTCATATAGGTATATAACTATAAAAAAAATAAAAATATCATTACAATATAGGAATATCTCAATTGAAAAACATTCATATTAATAGACGACAACATTTGAAATAAAAATTAGCAAGATATATACTTTTTTTTCACAGAACCAAAATTCACTTGTATCTTCTCTTTTGCTTCATCCATTGCTTTATATATAAAACCCATAGCTGGTTTATGTGTATGGCTTGTGATAGTTTCAATAAGTAACGAAGCTAACGAGTTTCGAATTCATACACCTAACATCTTTTGTTTGTATTTTATTAATTTAAAATGTTATTTACATCAATTCATATTGAAATTATCATGTTTTGCGTAAGTGATCGATAATTTTATCGAAAACAATTAACATGAAGATATATTAAAAAAAAAGGAACAAATCAAAATTGGAGTATTTGATAAATAATATCAAATATAAATGTATGTTGATAGATTCCCCTTGATTCTTCCCAACTCCTTTTCTATATAAAATGTGAATGTAGCATATTCTTTCCTTACAAAAAAAAATAATAATAATGTGGCAATTACTACAGTTAAAATGTTTGACTTGGGTGTTTTCAAGAGTATGGTAGCGGTTGTTTTTTAAAATGTTTTTTTGCTTGAAAATACATCAAAAAAATATTTTTTATTTTTTAATTTCAAGCAAAATTATCTGAAAACAAACAATTTTGCTTGAAATAAAAATATTAATTTTAAAATTATCTGAAAACACCAAAAAAATATTAATTTCAAGCAAGGAAAAAAATAAAAAAATTCATTTTTTTTAAAAAGCACTTTTGAAACGCAAAAATAAACAGAGTTTACTAATATATAAGTGTACATGCGAAATGCAGTGATGTAGAGAGAGATGGAGGGACGTTTTGGTTTTTCAATTTGTTTTCAGCAGTTTTTTTGAAAATGTGGTTGTATTTATTAAAAAAAATTAATATTTTATGTTTTTAGATTATTTTGATATATTGATGTCAAAAATAATTTTTTAAAAATAAAAATAATTATTATTTTAATATATTTTCAAGCAAAAAACACTTTGAACTATAACCACTACCATAATTCTAAACACCCACAACCAAGATATAAAGCTCCTTTTGGCCAAAGTAGATAATGCTCACAACTTCCCCTCCAATGCCATTTTTGTTTGATCAAGCTATCAGTCCGCTCTCAATCATTTTTTTTTATGAACGGTGAGCACCTCCTAGACCTTAGGATAGGGAATGTTTGGAAACGCGGGTCAATTTGTGTTTTTAAAAAAATTAATTTTTTTTGCTAAAAATTAATTTTTTGTATATTTTGGATTGTTTTGATGTGCTGATCTCAAAAATAATTTTTAAAAAATAAAAAATATATTATTTTGATGCATTTTAATATAAAAAGTACTTTGAAAACCAACTGCAACCACATTTTCAAACAGGCTTGTTCGGCTCCTATAATGAACATACTGAAAAAATAGATTTTTGATATTATTACTAATACATTAATTAAAAAGAAGATCAAGTGGTTTTCACTGTTATATATTGTTCATGTAGATACAAAATCCTATCAATTTGGTGGATTTATTTTCACGACTTTCATGGTCATTTACAACAATTTTTTGGGGTTTTTTTTAGTCATGAATTTTATTTGATTTATATTTTGGTTTCTGGCATTATTGTGTAGAGGGGGGCAAAATTAAAAAGAGAAAAAATGGAAGAAAAGTTGGCAATTGTGATAATGTCGGTCAAATTTCTAAAGAAAAAGGATGTCAAAGAGGTCATCTTGATAAATATATATAGTTGATTAGTGTCCATGATAAATATAGTTGACTAGAGATTCAAAATGAGATCCATTTGTGTTTCAAGACTTTTATTTTATTCTTAAGCCATTTAATGTTGACTGTAATAGGTTTTAGAGTTGAAAACAAATTTATGAATGTTGCAGGAATGAGTTTGAAATCATTTTTTATTATTATTAAAATGGTGAAAATGGTGTTCTAAAAATCTTTGAGCATTGCCCTTGATTTTCTAGCAATAATTAACTAAAAAAACTAAAACAATGTGAGGTAAATATTATTGAGCCGATATTGTTCACACACTCACAAAACACTATAGATATATTGTGCTTGTTTCAATAATTTATTTTGGTCATTAAAATTTTATTTTGGATGATTTAATCCTACATGAAGACAAATTGTTTTTTTATTATAAATGCAGTAGAGAATTGGAGATTATGAACCTTTGTTATGAAGCTTTCATGACGTATTTATAACCCTGATAGCATTGAATGAGGGATATATATCACTTACCTGATAAGAATATGGTGGATCATTGAAATACTTTTATAAATCTAAAAAGGTGTAAGAAAAATAGAGTTTAAGACGTCAAGTATAGCTAAGTATATATAAACTGAGTTCTTCCTCAAGATTAGACCCAAGGGAGGTCGGTCACTTCTTTGAACATGCCATAGAAGGATGGTAATTATCTTACACATGACTAACTGTCAAGTTCAAACGTCTTGGATCTGACATGCGTGCCATACCCATGCTATCTTGGGCTTGACATACTGTCAAATCCAAGCGTATTGGGTATGCAATTTGTTGATGAGGAGCTGCAAGTTGTGGTGGTGGATTTTCTTTCACCTTTTGGTTTGTCAAGATTGTCTGAGTGAGAAGTTGTATTTATTCCACCAGTTGTTGAAGGATCGTATGTTTGAGAGTTAGAATATCTGTTGTGGCAGGAAGATCAGTAACTCGTTCTATTCATGAAGTGTCCTGATTATCCACCATCAATAATTATACTTGGGGAAAAATATTTCTAAGACTTTTTGTAGAGTTTCCCACAGACAGCGCCGCTAATGATGTCCTAAAAATTCAATTAGCCTAGGAATATGGCTCTCAGATTGGACAATCGGTTAATCAATTGATTATGAAAATATCCTTCATTCTCCTTAGCCAAGGCAGTCCATAGCTTATATTTGGTCCTTGATTGACCAAAGCTGCTCATGACTAGTACGTGTAAAAAGTTCTCTTTGGTGGAGGTGGTGATTTTTTGATACTTAAATAAATATCTTTTTAGAGAGACAAAATACAAGAATATTCTTGAGAGAGATACTCTGAAAATATAAATGCAGTAGAGCATTAGAGATTGTGAACTTTTGTTATGAAGCTCTCATGATGTATTTATATATCATAAAAAAAAGGTTTGCAGAGTAATTACTTTGATAACATTGAATGAAGGATAAATTCCCCTTACCTGATAAGAATATGGTGGGTCATTTAAGAACTTTTATACACCTAAAAAGTTATAGAAAAAATAGAGTTTAAGATGTCAAGTGTAGTTAAGCCTATATAAACTGAGTTCTTCCCTGAGATTAGACTCAAGAGAGGTCGATCACTCTCCTGGAAATGCCATGGGAGGATGACAATTATCTTGAACTTGACTAACTGCCAAGTCCAAACGTCTTGGGTTAACATGCATATTAGACCCACGCCACCTTGGACTTGGCGTGCGGCCAAGTCCAAGTGTATTACGCCTAGTATGCGTGTCAAGCCCATATATTTACAAATAAATATATAAATAAATAAAATTGACTTATTAATAAACATGTCCCAACCTTAAGATTAAGTTTATTTAAATAACAAGCAATAAAATTAAAAATTAAAAAGTAAAAAGTAAAAAGAACTAGAGGTTTTAAAATAAACTTCTTTTTTTTTTATTGTTTTCAATTCATTGGAATTTATTACCATAAACTTCTTGCTTCAAGACCTTATTATAGATTTTATAATAAGCTGAATTTAATATTTCAAATTAAAATAATCCTGTATTACGTCAATTAAATTTTATCAACTAAAATTTGGCTAACAATCACACAAGATTTATTATTCCAAGCATGATCAAAGATTCAGGATTTTAACTAGAA
>Ga0325404_1008180_pt1 | contig 10801 bp, 5 predicted proteins | sample PopdelMetagenome_18_FD_205664 | JGI IMG/M metagenome (GOLD analysis project Ga0325404, IMG submission 205664) | Populus deltoides microbial communities from Bellville, Georgia, United States - Xylem-Control-R1 | ecosystem: Host-associated > Plants > Phyllosphere > Stem > Wood/Secondary xylem...
AAAAAAATTATTTTTGATATCAGCACATCAAAATTATCTAAAAACACCAAAAGAAATATTAATTTGAAGTAAAGAAAAAAATAATTTTTTTTAATTTTTTTCAAAAACGCTTTTGAAACGCAAAAACAAACAAGGTCAATCTATTTTTTTATATTGAACCACAAGTTAATTTAGATTTTTTACCAGTCAGGTTAAGTTAATTTCTTGATTTATTTAATCTTCAATCTGGATTGGTCTAAGTCTCGGATTATCCTATCAAATTGGTCCGATTGAGGATATCTTACCCAGAAAAGTATATTCCATATCATTATTTACTTTATTCATACATGTGTTAATGCTTCTTTTATGTTTTGTGTATATTTCTGAAATGAAACATATAGGTAACTTGTGTTATTTTAAAGTGGAATTAATGACCAAGGTTGGGGTTTAATTATGATGATCTGATGGATGGTTGGTCACCAAGGAATCCAATGGTGGATATAGCTCTAAAAAATTGATCCCAATATGGCTAGAAAAGGATATACATCTAACACATCTAAAGTGGTCTTAAAGCTTTAGGCAATTCAAAACCCTTTTTTTTTTCTTTTTTAACAAGCCTATGTTAAGATATAGATGAGTGAGATTGGGGGTGTTTGTGCACATTTTTGGTTAAAAATAAAAGGGAAGGAATAAGATAAATTAAAGTTAAAATGAGAAATGAAATGAAAATAAAATAAATTTGACTAGAGACCCGAACAAATAGGATATATTTAAACAAAAAATAAAGTAAATTAAATTAAAAATACCCAAAATAAAATGATCTCTTAATATTCAGATTTGAAACTAGACATATTTTTAGTATTTAAAACTCATACTTGAATAGAAATATTTTTTAAAAAAAATGGGAAAATAAGTAATTTAATATATAAAAAAATTATGATGTAACTGGTAGATTTTTTTATAAAGAAAAAAATATTGTTGTTCGTGACAGATGCCAAAGTGGAGTAAAATAAGGGGAGTAGGGCGTACTAAACAAAGCGAAGAGGAAAGACAACATCTGCCTTTCTAGGATTTCTTTTGCAAAATCCATCATGATCATGTTTGATGGATCAAGTAATTTCAGATTATGATAGACGAGAGTGAATGATCTGTTAGTGCATCAGGGCATGATGAAGGCGTTATATGAAAAACAACTAGAAGGCATAAACGATATAAATTGGGAGGAACTAGAAGCAAAGGTTGTGGCAACTATCAGGATTTGTCCAGATGATGACATGATGTATCATATCATGGATGAGGAATCATTGGTGTCAATTTAGGCAAAACTAGAAAGTTAGTATATGTCTAAGTCAATGTCAAACAAACCTTATCTTAAACAAAAACTACTTGGTCTTAAGATGTCACAGGGCATATATTTGAATCAACATATCAAATGTGTTCAATCATATCATTAGTGATTTGAAGCAAATTTATGTGAAGTTCGAGTATAAAAACAAGGTATTGATGTTACTGAATTCTCTATCTATTTTTACATATAAAATTTTGGTTACAACTTTGATCTGAGGGAAATAAACTGTCATATTAGAAGAGATCACAAGTTCCCTATTAAGCTTTAATCTAAGGAAGAATGGTGGTGATAAAAACTCACAAGGAAAGGGTTGGTGGTGAGGAGTAATCAAAAGTATGGGAGAAACAAGTCCCGGAACGAATCAAGGAACAACAAAGCTGGTCCAAATCCAAGAAGAGAAAAGATAAAAAATGTTATAAATGTGGAAAAATAAGGCCAATAAAATGAGAATGTCTAAAGAAAAAAATGAGATATAGAGAACAAATAAGGGTCATTAAAGTTCATGAATGTAGTGGAAGAAGACGTAGAAAGCGATGATAGAGACATGCTTTTTATTCCATCCAATTTAGATCATCTTATAAATTCTTGGATATTTGATTCAACATGTTCTTATCACACAAAACCCAGTAAAGATTGGTTAGATACCTACAAGTTAGTCAATTCTGGTTCTATTCTAATAGGTAATGATAATCCATATAAATTTGTTGGAATAAGAATATCAAAATTAAAATGTTTGATGGTATTATTAGAACTTTATGTGATGTTAGACGTATACTAGATTTGAGGAAGAATCTGATTTTATTGGGCACTTTAGTCTAAAAGGGGTTCAGTTTCAAGTTTGAAGGTGAAGTACTGAAGGTGAGCAAAGGTGTTATGATAGTGATGAAACGAAATAGATTGTTAGGAAGTATTTATAGACTATTAGGTAACACAATTGTAAGTGGAGCTGCAATCGTAGAATCTGAGTTAAATAACATAGTATTATAGCACATGCGATTAGGCCATATGGGTGAGCATGAAATGATGAAGCTTCATAAGAAGAATCTATTGAAGGGTTTCAAAACATGCGAACTTGATTTTTGTAGGTATTATGTTCTTAAAAAATAGAATGATGTGTAGTTCAAGACAACCACACATAAGAAATGGGGGGTTCTTGATTATATTCATACAAATGTTTGGGATCCAATAAGGGAAGCATCACGTAGACAATATATGAATTTCATGATTTTTATTGATGACTATTCATGAAAGGTTTGAGTGTACTTTATGCAAAATAATTTAGAAAAGTTTGTTAAGTTCAAGGTATGGAAAACAAAAGTAAAAAACCAGACAATAAGGAAAACCAAATGACTCAGGTCAGAAAATGATACTAAATACACAGACTAGAAGTTTATGGAGTTGTGTGAGTAGTAGGGGATTAAGAGACACTTCACAATATATAAGACACCACAACAGAATGGTGTAGTGGAAATGATGAACAAAATAATAGATGAAAAAACGTGTCTCTAGCTTAATGCAGGACTTGCTAAGAACTTCTGGGTAGAAGTAATGAATATAGCATGTTTCTTTATTATCAAATCACCTAGAATAGCATTAGATGAGAAAGTAGCATAATAAGTATAGACAGATAATCTATTAGACTACTCTGGTTGAGAGTGTTTGGATGTCTACCATATGTGCATGTTTCTAGTGATGAGAGGTCAAAGCTTGATGTGAAGTCTAGATAATGTATCTTTTTGGGGTACAAAAAGGGTTGAAAGGTTCCAAACTCTAGGGTTTGAAGGCAAACAAGGTGGTGATCAATAAAAATATAGTTTTTTATAAATAAAAAAGGGCATGTTGTAGCGTACTTAAGAAGAAAAGAAACATGTGGTTGAAAATTACAGCAACAATGCCCATGAGGTACATGTAGAGTTAGATACTCATATTAAAAAAGAAATCATTGACAATTCAAGGAGTTATCGTTTAGAAGATCATCAACATGACAATATAGTTTTAGGTAGGCCCAGACACATTATCAAGCCACCCATCAAGTATATTTTTGAAGATATGGTCTTTCATATACTTATTACTAGTAATAGAGATTCTACTACTTTTCAAGAGGCATTACACAACGAAGATAAAAGTAAATAAATGGGTTCTATAGAGGAAGAAAATGAATCTCTATATAAGAACCAAACATGAGAGTTGGCTGAACTTCCAAGGAGAAAGAGGGTGATAGCATGCAAATAGATGTATAAGAAGAAAGAAGCAAAAAAAAATGAAGGTGAGAAGTTCAAGGCTCATCTAGTAGCAAAGAGTTACTCATAAAAAAAAAAGGGGTTGGCTAAGAAAAGATATTTTCCCCTATAGTTAGATATACTTCCATTAGGGTAGCACATTTTGATATGTAGTTAGAGTAAATGGATGTTAAGACATCTTTTCTCCATGGTGATTTCGAGAGGCAAATTTACACGGTACAACTAGAAGGATTTAGTCAACCTGGACAAGAACACCTGGTTTTTAAATTAAGGAAATCATTTTATGGACTAAAATAATTTTTGAGGTAATGGTACATGCGACTTTAGTCCTACATAATTAGGATTTGCTACAAAAGATGTAAGTATGACTAATATGTTTACATAAAGAGCCTTGATGGTGATTCTTTTATTATTTTTTTTTGTTATTTTATATAGATGATATGTTGATTGTTGTAAAGAGTATGAGTGAAGTCAACAAGTTGAAGACTTTGTTGAGTAGAGAATTTAACATGAAAGATTTTGGTACTGCTAAGAAGATTCTTGTGATAGATATTCATAGAGATAGAGCTACCTGGAGATTATGGTTATCTCAGCATAACTATGTTGAGAAAATGTTGGAAAGGTTCAACATGAATAATACAAAACCATTGAGTATACCTTTAGTGAATAATTTTAGATTATCTATTGTATAATACCCAAAGATAGATGATGAAGTGAAAGACATGTCAAAGGTCCTTTATGCTAGTATAGTAGGGTTTTTAATGTATGTTATGATATGTACAAAACAATATTTAGCACACACAATTAGTGTGGTGAGCAAGTTTCTATTAAATCCAAGACGACAACATTGAGATGTACTCAAGTGGATCTTCAAATACTTGAAGGGTAATACAAACTATGATATCTTGTTTAGTAAACAATATGGTAATCCTTTAATTATGGGATATGTAGATGGAGACAATGTAGAGGACTTGGATGATAGGAGATCTACCATGTATGATGTATTTACTTTAGTTGGGGGATGATTTGTTGGAAGTTTATGGTTCAGTCTCTAATTGCATTATCTACTACTAAGTCAGAATATATGGTAGTGGTTGAGGTTGCCGAGGAAGTTTTGTGGTGTACAAGTTTGGTCAAAGAGCTGGTCATTCAATAAGGTAGAGTTTAGTTGCATTGTGACAGACAAAGTGTCATTTACCTGGCAAAGAATCAGGGGTATTATACAAGAACCAAATACATAGATGTGAGCCTTCATAAGATCAAGAAATTGGTTTCTTCTAGTGAATTGTTGCTCGAAAAAGTTTGGGGGTGTGGGGGCAATGCCCCCGTGGTACGATAAAGGGGTATTATGAAAAAAATATTAATGCTCCTTAAACGGATAGGATTTTTTGGACGGTTTAGGGTCTACTTTAAATCATATCATGTACCCTTATTTTGATATAGTGAAAATAAAAGTTCATTGCTTCTGTGGATATAGACACGTTGTCAAACCATGTTAAATCTTATGTTCTTTTTAATTTCTCTTCTATTGCAATATTTATTGATAATTGCCACATGCTTTACACAACAAAAATCTAAAAAACCAAGAAAATAGAAGTTTCTTAAAGCACTTAATTTTTATTTATTAAATTTTTATTTATGAAAAGTTATTAAAATTAAAAATTAAAAAACCTTATTAACAACGAATAGGAAAATCATTCCATTCGAATAGAAAAAACTAAGAAAGTTTAATATTTCTAAATAGAAAAATAAAAATAAAATAAATTTTTTAATTAAAAAAAATCTTAAAAAAAAACTCTTGTATCATATAACCCAAAAAGAATTGAAAATGACATACATGTAGCCAAATTCACGGTGATTGATGAAAATAGTTCTAGTAAAATAGTAAGAAAGACAAACTAAAAAACACTACATAATTTCCCGCTTTTCAATTCAATATTCCCTACCGTATATAATTATTTTAAAAAAATCATTTTGTGTGTTCAAAGTTTTTCCAGAGTCTTGTTTTCTTTTTTTATCCTTGTTTATAATCTCTAATAAAGAAAACAAAAACTAAGAACTTGACACGTTTTGTTAAAAAAATCAATTTTAATTTTGATTTTAGGTGGATCATCTAAATTTACGAGCGTAACTTGCCTATAAAAATATTCAATTCAAGGTTGTCAAAAAAAAATTTTTGACACGACACGGAACATATAATATAAACTCGAATCGTAAAATCGTAAAATCACAAGTAAAATATTTTAACTAAATTACATGTTATCTCGCGGATCATTAAATCAGTGATTCATGTCAATAGCTCAAATGGATCTTATAATTTTTGTTTAATAAATTTATGTTTCATCTAAATAAAAATAAAATAAAATAAAATAAAATAACTCATCAACAAGTCTAAATATATTAGGTCATTAGGCCAAACATTTAATTTTATTGATGTCGATTCAAAATGTGGCGATATCAATTAAATTTTTATAGTTATCTTTAAAAATAATATTTATATGTTGTATTTACTAAGCATAATAAGATAAAAATGTATATTTTATAAAAATCTTTTTAAATAATATTATTATGTAAAAATCTTTTAATTAAGGTGCTAATTTATTTATTTTTTAAAAACCCCACATTTAGTTCCCTTGCCAAACCATGCCATGCCATTCAGGCATCAATCAGATAAAAGCTTCATAATGAAAAATTATCTGGAGAGCAAGTGAAGCGGTTTTTATAATTTTTACGGTGAAATCGTAAAATTAGTCCGTTTTTAATTATTTTAATGAGTTGAACCGATTTTATGCGGGTTTGACCAATTTTACTGGTTTTTAATTTTTTAACCCAATTTTACACGTTTTATATGTTTTGACTCGTAAAATCGTACGATTTTACAAGTCAAAACATGTTTTTAATAACATTTGTCCAATTTATTGCCCAGGTATGTGTATGATGTCCAATTACTAGTTCATTATTCTCATTTAACCCAGATTTAAAATAAAATAAAATAAAATAAAAAACAATATTTCCATAATCAAAATCGATCCTAGAATTTAAACGGTGTTTGTTTTTGTGATAACATCGTGCTTTTGAAAAAAATAATTTTTTTTACTTAAAATTTTTTTTTTTTGTGTTTTTAGATTATTTTGGTGTGTTGATGTAAAACAAATAAAAAAAATATTATTTTGATGCATTTCCAAGCGAAAAATACTTTAAAAAACAATTATTATCACAATATCAAACACTGTCAACGAATTGATTTTGGAAACCCATGACCTAAAGCTTGGCTTGGACTAAGTTTCAAGTTGAACTAGAAAAGACATTGATTTAGTAAAACTCAATCATAAATAACCCAAATGCTAAAAACAAACCCAAATCATAGCCATTACATGTCATAAATGCTTATATGTGAAATTAATTTGAACTAGTCCATGACTCACACTACACCGCAGGTCAAGAAAAAAAAATCTTAGCATTAAAGAATATCAAGAGACCACAAACTTGTTTTTTAAAAAATAAAAAGGAAAAAGAAAAGGTAGGGATGTGGCTCATAAACACGGCTAGGTCGAATAAGTATGTCTTATCTCATAACACAAGATGCATTGAACAAAGAAACAAAAAGGGCTGATCATGGTACAAAAAAAAAGACAACAAAAATACATTTCAATCTAACTGAGGGCATCACAAAGAAAATAAAAAAAATAAAAGGGGAAGAAATGACCCAAGCAAACCTGAGTGTACTTGTCGGCATCCAACCTATGCACGAGACCATGATAAATTTAAAAGAAGCATGAAAAATAATAGAATGCAAAGTATTGAAGGATAAAAAATATTAATATCCCCTGAGTCAACATTTCAAATTCGCCACCTCGATCATGAGCCCAATGTAGCTCTACTAGCAACAACCACGACTCTCAATTCACAACCATCTCAATATTAAATGATGAAATTAAAAATAATAATTTAATAAAAATCCCCTAAAAAATAAGTAATATAAAAAATGAGGACCAAATGCTAAACAAAAAGATCATGGTGAAAAAGACATTGATTGATTCAATAGTGAAATTAGAAAGAAGACAAAGAACAAGAAAACATTTAAAAATAAAATCAAGTAAAACAATCTAAAATCAAAAGAAAAAAAGATCAAATCTGAAACCAAAACAAATAAGATGAAAAATAGCATTTCAATGTTAGAGAATGAAAATGAAAAATAACACCCCCCATTCTCTAAAAAAAATTAATATAAAAGAATGAGAATTAAATGCTAAACAAAAAATGAAGAGGGTAAATAACATTCATTAATTTAAGGGTGAAATTGAAAAAAATCAAGCATTTCAAAAGAGAATGCTAAAAAAAACCTAAAATCTAAAAAAAAGGGATCAAATCCAAAATCAAAATGAAACCAAAGGAAAAATAACATTCCAATATTATAGGATGAAATTGAATAAAATTAAATTTGATATAACTAGGAAAATAACATTCATTGATTTAAGGGTAAAACTGGAAAAAAAACAAATATTTCACAAAAACATCAAAACAAAAATCTAAAATCAAAATAATAAGGACCAAACCTAAAACTATAATAAAATAAGAGGAAATATAACATTTCAATCAAGGGTGAAATCGAAAAGAAACTTAAAGTTTATAAAATAAATTAAAAACAAATCATACAATCAAAAGCAAGAGGACCAAATCAAATATTAAAACAAGATAAGAGGACAACATGAAGTTTCTGAGTGGACAACATGTTTTACAAGGCAAACACAGATAAAAAAAAATAAAATAAAATGTTATCAGAGCACCACCACACATGCCACCTCATTTGGAAGAGGACGTTGTGATCTATCTAAAGCTGCCACAAATGAGAAATTTTCACCACTTAAACCGTTCGCGCCCGTAGCTTAAAGCGTGCGGAGTGGCTTAAAACCCTAGCGCGTGAATAGAGCGTGCCAACAAATTTTCTTATTTAAATATTAATTTTTTAAAAAATTATCAAATTGTCTTTATCTTGACCTCATAACTACAAAATGACCACATTGAAAAGATAAATGTACAATGTACAATTAAAAAAGAGCAAGACATCTTAGACCTTAATCAAAATGATAATGATTGTTTGGTCCTTGTGCAATTACAATTCTACCCCTAGAGGTTGTGTAAATGAGTTTTTTTAACAGGGCAAAATAATAATTGTGTTATTCTCATCCACAATGCACTGAGCTTGTGTGCACAATTATTTCTCCATCTCTTTTATTTTTTTAATGGGTACTTTATGGTGCTTTAAAAGGCATGAAATATATGCTTTTACTAGGCATAGGCCTTTGCTACGCCGCAGGTTTAAATATTTTTCCTTGCAAAAACTAATGTTCATGTATCACAAGCACGTTTAAAAAAAACAAGAGAAATCATGTTTAATAATTTGGTTTAATTTCAATTAGATAATAAAAGAATAGACATCAATAACAAACAAACAAATCTTTTTTTTTAAAAAAAAAGACAAAACAATGGGAAAAAAATTCATTGATGCACAAAATCAGATAAAAAAAGGTTTGAGTCAACCTCAGGTAGTGCAATAGACATGTAATCTAGATAATAAGAGGCGAGGCAGCCAATGGTAACCCGCAAAACTCATGGCCCATGTCATGAGATCGAGATAACTCGATAGAAAAAAATCAAATAAAACCATAAAGTTAATTGCTTTTTTTAAAAAAACTAATGTTGAATGATGAAATAAAAAAAAGATGTCGACCAACACCGACTTTTCAAACCCATGACTCGGTCATTAAATCGAAAGCATCATATATAGAAAAATGGTGAAGCATAATCCCTAGCAAATTGAACACTGAAAAATAAAATAGGAAAAATAAATTAACAACACAAAATGATCTAAAATAAAAAAAATAGTAATTACAATAATGTGGGTGAAAATAAAAATAAAATAAATTAGAGGGCAATTAAAAGTTTTTGATTAGAGGGTTAAATTTAAAATAAAAATAATTCCAACAAAAAAAAGAGAATAAAATAATGAAGACCAAATTAAATAACAACAACAACAACAACACACCATAAACTTGGATTGAATGATGAAAATAAAAAAATAAATAAAATTTTTATAATAGGGATAAGTGAAAAAAAATAGAAATTAAAAGAATAGAGATCAAATTAGAAAAAACAAAGAATACATGACAAACTATAATTGAAGGACTAAATTAAAATGAAATAAAACTTTTATAATAGAGAAAATGACAAAACTAAGAAATTAAAAGAAAAAAAAAAACAAGTTTTTTTATTGGAGAGTTAAATTTAAAAGAAAAATAACTCCAACAAAAAGAAAAAAAATAAAAGAATGAGGACCAAACTAAAAATAATAACACAACATAAACTTGGATTGAAGGGTAAAATTAAAAATCAATAAAACTTTTATAAAGGGACAAGGGAAAAAAATAAAAAATCAAAAGAATAAATTTAAAAATATAATATATATATAAATTTGAATTGAAGGTCTAAATTGAAAGAAAATAACCTTTACAAAAAACCAATGACAAAAATTAAAAATTAAATGAAAAGGGACTGAAGTAGAAATATATATATATAAAAAAAACAAGAAGACAAATATGCAATTTAGGAGGGGAGAGAAAAGATGGGAAAGGCTGACCTAAAAAAACCATCATCTCTCCATGACACGCGTCGCATCATAAGGGAAAAAAACATGATGGTGCATCCAAAAAGATGACGGAAGAGTAGGTTCCACCATTGGACGACACTGATCAAAATGTGTAAGTGCCGCCCACACGCCAGTAGCTTTTTAAAATATAATATTTAATTAATTTGTGTAAATTACCATAATATCCCATCAACACGATAAAGAACAAAAAATATCAACTTGAAAAGTAAAAAATAACCCTTGACGGAAGAGTTTTTATTTGTTATTTAAAGGCATTTAAGGAATCTCATTGTTCATCCAAAAATAAAAAATCAAAACTACCATTATACACTAAACATTGTTTTTTTTTTTTTTTTATCTCTAAAGATATTTTAGTATTTTTACTATTCGTTTTAAAACTAAAGGATGTTATCACCTTATTAGTCAAGACAAACGATATATGATCTTAAAGTGGGTCACTAATCCAATAATCCATGTGTATTCTTGGAGTTTTTTCCTTTAATATTTAGCATTATATATACTCATTTAAAATAGACAAAAACACAAGAATGTTTTTAAAACACCTGTAACGTATTACGGGAAAAATTT
>Ga0325404_1008182_pt1 | contig 10798 bp, 10 predicted proteins | sample PopdelMetagenome_18_FD_205664 | JGI IMG/M metagenome (GOLD analysis project Ga0325404, IMG submission 205664) | Populus deltoides microbial communities from Bellville, Georgia, United States - Xylem-Control-R1 | ecosystem: Host-associated > Plants > Phyllosphere > Stem > Wood/Secondary xylem...
ATTACGTTAAGTTTTATGATCAAATTTGCCCACACTATAACCACTCAAATACTTATTACTCTATCTTTTGGTTATGTTTCCAAAGTTAGGCTTCATAAAAAATAACGATCAAACTACTAATAAATTTCACATCAAGCATGTGTTATGTCACGATTGGATAGATCAATTTAACTCAATATTATTTTAAAAATCAAATTAAATTTTACCTGAGTTTTAACTAGATTAGCTAAATCAATCCCTCTTTTAATTAATATAAATTCCAGCTCAGATTAAGTTTTATATCAACTTATCTTACATTATCGGTCTATGTTTAATATAAGACGGACTAGCTATAACCACTCAAATGACAGTCACACCTCTAGCCCTATAGCCATTGAGATGACATACATCTGGCAATCATCTTTCTCATTAAATAATAATTTTTTTTAAAATAAAAGTCAAAAAAATTAATGCCAAAGGCAACTACAACCATATAAAAAACACAGGATCAGAAAGCATTTGGAAAATAAGTTATTTGTGAAAAAGAAGATAATCAAATCAATTACTTTCGAGTCATCATCGTAGTTCATGGAAAATGCTTAAGTCTTTATTTTTATTATTATTATTATTATTTTATTAATATGAATGTTCGGGTAATTTACACGTATCTTGACTAATTTTATGGACTTTGAAGTTAACAACCATGTAAGTTTTTAGTGGCTCTGAAATTTGCACAACTCTAACTAATCACCTCTAAAAAGCAAATCTAAAATCTAACCAATTGAACTACACACCTCAGAATTTATTATTATTATTATTTTTTGTTAAGCTTAGTGCAGTTCTAATATCACTTATAAAATTTGAAATGACATAAATTAACGATTTTAATTAAAAATACAATTTTATTATATAATTAATTGTTACAAAATAATGGTAGAATTATATCAGCTCGCGCAACACTCACTACAATTTATTTTGTAACTCGATAAGAAAATACAAGAATTCAAATATTATTCTCACACCATCCCTACAAAAAAAAATTCATTAAATGAATTATTACTATTGTTTTTGTTTTTGAAAAATATTTTTAAATTTTTAATTATTTTAATTTATTAATATCAAAAATAAAATAATATTATCTTAATATATTTATAAAGAAAATAAACTTCAAAAATCAACAACTATTTTGGGTCAACGCCTTCTCGTTCCTGCTCCCGTCAATATAAGACCACTCCCCCCCCCACCCCCCGCCCCCATATCATTTCCTTCCGTGTGTATTTCTCATCAGCAATGTCAAGAGCTGCAAGAATCTCTCTCTTTCTCTTCACTTCAGTCCTTCTTCTCTTCACCATCTTATGGTTTTCGCCTGTCTCCCATCTCCCATCATCACTTCCACTAGTTCTTTCATTCTTTAAACACCAGGAAGACACCTTCATCTCTGACAGCAACACCCACAAGGATGTCTATTATGATGAGGGTCTTGAGAATCAAGGGACTAACTCTTGGCCAGAGAATCCAGTGGTTGATGAGAAGGATGTGGTGGTGCTCACAGAGAAGAACTTCGGTGATTTCATTGCTACAAATCCGTATGTGATGGTGGAGTTCTATGCACCATGGTGCTATTGGAGTCGTAAGTTGGCACCAGAATACTCTGCTGCTGCTACCCTACTGAAAGGTGAGGCCGTGCTTGCAAAAGTTGATGCTACAGTAGAAATGGGGCTGGCAAGGAAGTATGAAATTCAGGGGTATCCTTCTGTGCTTTTATTTGCTGGTGGAATTCAAAAGTCTAGCTATTATGGTGAAAGGACCAGGTGAGATCCATTTTTTTTTTCTTTTTTTGCATTTATTTGGAGGGTTCAAATCTACGACTTTAATTTGCAGAACCTTTGGCTTGACCTAGTATAACTATCAATGCTTTATCGGGTAGCCTTTTTGGTTCTTTAATTTCTGACAGATGTGAAAATTTGGGACGTTCTGTTTCATTTTTTTTATTACAATGTCTTCTTTTGTTTTTTGTTTTAATTTTAATTGTATTTCATGTAGAGATGCTATTGCAACTTGGATGAGGCAGAAAAATGGCCTGGTTGTTCAAACTGTATCAACAACAGAGGAGGCTAATAGGATATTGAGGACTAATTCTGTGATCGTAATGGGATTCCTTGACACTTTAGAGGTATTTAGTCCCTGCTTGGTAATATTTTCATTTCCATCTAATGAATAATATTTTTCAATTTCTATTTTCATGATGTAATCTGTCCAACTCACTACCATACCAGTTGATAAAATTTAAGGAGCTCATAATCACTGCACTCAGATTGATCGATTCCATATGAACTTAAAATTTTTGTACTTGATAAATATTTATGGTGGAAAAGTGCAAATATTTCTCATCTGCTCACAAGTTAAATCTTTCCTAAAAAAATTACAGGGTTCAGATACCAAGGAACTTACTTCTACTTCCAGGCTGCATGCCGATATCAATTTCTATCAAACTGATAATGTTGATGTTGCAAGGCTGTTTCGCATTGACCCGCAAATCAAACCTCCTGCTTTAGTCATGCTGAAATGGGAGGCTGCAAATCGTAGCCATGTTGGTTTTGGTTAGTTTCATCACTTTGCGAGTCAATAGTTCGGAGAAATTCCAAGTAATGCAAGTTATTTGACCTTTAATGATCGATTCTACTCTTCTTTCTGCAGACGGTCAATTCACCGAATCAGAAATATCTGACTTTGTATCCGCTAACAACTTTCAATTCACCAAATCAGAGATATCTGACTCTGTATCCACAAACAACGCTCCTTCGGTGATCACTTTTACGGTAGACGATGCTTCACGTATTTTAGGCAATCCTATGAAACAGGCAAGTCCTTAAGTCTATTTTCCTGACGATAGAACTTCATGATTAGTTAACATGTCTATTTGTTCACTCAGCTGTGGCTATTTTCAACAAATTATTCGTTGGAGCTGATATCCACATTTGAAGAGGCAGCAAAAGCTTTCAGAAACAAGGTGGTCATTTTATTTTCTATATGCTTCTGTTAAGAGCACCTGGTAATTGGATTATCTTGTTGTATTCTATAACTCAGTTCGGTGAAAACTGCATCGCGCTTGTCTAATCTGGGATTCGTTAGGCATTACACTAACATAAAAGTTAAACAAAAAAACATGAAGGTTTTTCCTGCATAACTGGAAGATTGGATAAACTGCCATGGCTTGGTTTGTGTCAAATGTTCCAAATCTCAATTGAAGGAGTGGTCACATGACATTAAAAATACTATCATTCATATGTTGGAAAATTAACAACAACGAATCATAAATTAAATATATCAAATAGTTAATTGTTGGTTGTGAATGCTAAGTGTAGATTATAATACAAGAATCTAAGGAAAGAAGGAAAAGAACCGAAGTGAAATCATAGTTATTAATTCCAAGACATATGTTACTTTAAAGATAGAGGTTTTTTTCTCTTCAAATCCACATTGATTCCAAGTTTCTCAGTTATATTTCACCAACATGGTATGTCTTTGGTTCTTTGCTGCGTTTCTTGTAGCTTGTATTTGTCTATGTGGAGACTGATGGTACAAATTTGGGACTTGGAGCAAACCTGGCTTTTCAATTTGGAGTGCCTGAAGGTTCACCAAGAGTGAGTACCCCTAAACCCGCACCTCTTTTTCTCGAAAACAGAAAAAGAACAGGAAAAAAAATAAAAACTATCTGTGCCATTTCTTCCAAGCTTTTTTTCCTGTAACTAATGAGTTGTGGTGTGCTAAGCCTTAATCAAAATATTTTAAAAATTCCTGGATGTGCAGGTTGTAGCTTGCATGGCTAATGGTGACAAGTATCTATATCATGGTGAAATGACCTTTGATGGTATTAAGGTACTTGAGTTACTTTTACTGGATTTTTTCTCAAGAATTTTTAACTGAACAACTAAACAGGACAGGAAGGATCACCACTCTACTTCTTAATATGTTTTTCCTGTACACTTTGTATGATCTTTGATACATCTTCTATATTGTGGTGCAGTCATTTGCTGAAGAGTTTCTGAAAGATAATCTTTCAATCCATTCAGTTCCAATTTCAAAGTCAGCTCTTCGACTTCCGTCAGATTCTCATTAATCCAGTCCGTCTATGTCTTCACATGTATACTATATATAGCTAAGACTGAATTGCAAGCAATAACTTGTATGGAATTGCCTTCAAGTAGAATGATGCTCTCTCGTGAGAATAATCTTGCAGTGATACTCAAGGTATAATTAAATGTAATCAGTAAAAGCTGCAATTTCAGGGCACTATATGCCCTCTTGTATCGCGTTATTATTCATTTTGGAGACAAGTAAACCAGAAATGAAATTTATATATTGTGAACAGGCTGTTGAGGTATTGGTTGTATAACATTTTGGCAATTTAGGGGAGCCACAAAAGGATACCCTCCATTGAATTCCCGGTTCTAAAAATAAAAAATAATAAGAATGAAATGAATAATAAGAATCTTTATCAAAGTTGGTCATTCTCTGCTGGAAGCAGAGTTATTAAACCTGGTTTGGTGAGTGACTCAAAACCTGGGCCAAGTCGGTTTCAAACAAAGGGTGAAAGTTGACCTGCTAACTAGGAGACCTTGTTAAAAAAATTTCAAATCAGCATATGTCTTTTTAATTGACCGGGATAACACTCCCAACCTATGATCAGGCCTTGGGCCAGGTTAAATGCATGCCGGCAAATCTAAAGTTTCCATTTTAGTTTGTTTAGCTGATAAATGCAATGATCATACCTGCTTTGTTCTTCCCTATCTGTTTCCTCAACGCCAACATTGTACTTGTTTTATGTTTCATTTTGAAACTTCCATGCAAAAACTTCCTCTTGAACAATTTTCAACTTTCTGTACATATAAATATACCCTATCATCCTCATCACTTGAACTCACGTCAGCTTTCCAGTTTTCAGTTCTCATGGCAATCCAATTGAAACTGCTCTATTCTTCTCCTCGCAGATTTTGCCACCCCTCAGCCGGCGCCTGCTTCACAAGCTTCTCCTGACGTCTGACAGCAAAATTCAGGTGGACTCAGTGGGGGGGCAGAAGGCAGGAATAGTCACCGGAACACTATTAGTGGCTGGCCGGATAATGCGTGTGCTATGATGTACAAGAAACGTCGCACTATCAATTTGTAAATCCATCAAGAAGACCAGCTCCATGAGTCTCCCAAGTTCTGCCATTTTGTGGATTTCTAGTTGAGCTTGATGAATTTTGGTTTTGTAGAGAAATTTAGAGTGCATAACATCCTTTCTTACCAATGAATTTTTTTATTTACAAGTTAGTATGCCATTTTTATTGTTAGTCGTGAGAGATGATAGAACCGAACAAGACATTCTTGCCAAAAATTCGGCAAGCTAGCATGCCTAAAGGTCCATGCCTGATATTGCATGGACAGATTAGCTTGCTATGTGGCAACCTGCCACGTCATTTGACTATAATTAATCTGATATATTTAGTAATTTCAGACTTTATTATTAGCCAAAGTAAACAGGTGCAGTCCTTGGATGAATCATAGGAGGACTCACCACCAAATCAAGAGTGTTCTTTTTTCATTAATTTCCTATATTGCTGCAATTTCTATGTCAGATTAGAAAACAATGCTACAGTGAGATCATTTTTCACCACCTACAGATGAACATTTCCATTGAATATCATTTCATCACCCACCGCTAGATCTCTCTTAGGGCATAACAATTGATCCAATCGCAATGGCGGTGCCACCATTTAGGTTAAGAACCCCTGAAGTCTGCAGGGAGGCTGTTGTTCTTTCCATGGAGATAACAATCCTTCTTGGCGGCGCTTTGCTTTTCTATACAATTCTTCTCATTCTACAACAAATCTTTTCTTACACTGGGGTGATATTACTTTCGATAGCAGCGATTGTTCTGTTGACTCAGGATCACAGTAGCAATAGCAGTCTGCCTATCACTACCGCACGCAAATTGATGGAAATTAGCAAGCAACTATGCCACATTGTTGTGTCCATCACAAATAAATTATGTGAGGAGCCTATTACAAATTACCCTCATTTGGAGAGAAGATGCTCAGGGACCATTGCTATATGGACGGGCTATGTAGCTTATGCTGGTCTTCTGATTCAAGTACTTTTAAGATATCCTGTATCATTAGACACTTTTTTTGCTGGTGGGTTAATTGCCATTGCTGTTTGTGCAAACCATACATTTTTGTTTTCTTGCATGTGGGATTCAATAAAGAGGAAGAGTCTCGGTCAAAATCTTGATCAGGCTGACAGCATGAACAAGGTAATGGTCTCAATCAGCTCGGGCATTGTCTTTCAGATTTTTGTGAAAAGCATATATGAATGCACGTCAACACTTCTGGCAATCAAACCCAACTCATTCATTTTGAAGAAACTAAGCCTAAACATTGCTTCTACTAGTTAAAACAGTCAAATAACGAATCTTTATGTACTAATGTTGATGTTTTTTGCCCTTCGTTGGTGAAAAGGTTAGGAGCTTAAGTTCTTTAACCTTCGTTTGTCAGTATAATTCTTAGGATCACAAAATTTCTTTAAGCCTGAGAATTGTCGATTGCTATTGCATGAGATGCCCCCCCATTTGTGTATTTCCAGAGACCATTCATTTTTTTATATATTTATTGTGGTTAAATGGTTATCTTGTTTTTATGGGTAGGTTGATGAAAATGAACTGAAGGAAGTAAAAGCTAAATGTGATGAAGATCGGCAAAGGTGGGAAGAGGAGAAGAAGGATCTTACAGAACAGCTTAACATGGCAAAATCAAAACTAAGCGAAAAGGAGAAAGCTTATAGCATGTTTGGAAACTTTAACTGGGATTAAGAAGGGAAGAAATCAAAGCTCCTTTTACGCTAAGAAATCTTAAAGCTTATGTCAGAGTCTCTCTCTCAGCCTAGATTACGAGCTTTTTCTCCAACCTCCTTTCACTTGGATTGTTAAGCATTCTAGTGTTGACAGGATGGATACAGCACCAAATAGTAGGTGGTTTCAGATTTTGCAATTTTTAAACACACCTGGGCTGATTTTATCATGCAATGGGAATGAGATTGTGTTGTATTGTAATGATTGATTTAGTTTTATCAATTAAAGAAATTTCCTTCAATTCCAAGATATAATAAAAAAAAAATATTTGTTGTGCTCAAGCAACATTTCCTTTTTTTTTTTTTTATAACCTGGGGTGTCCGGGTTAGCTTACGCGCATCATGACTAATCCCCGGATCCACTGAACATCCTGCAAGCCCAGTACGCATGTAAGGCACCGCGGGAGTGACAGACATACACGCAAAGGCTCGAACCCAAGACACATAGATAGGGCAAAGGCTATCAAGGCCACTGAGCTGCAAGCCTCTGTGTCAGGCAACATTTCCTTGGTGAAATTGGTGGCATGCTGACGAAGGTCAAAAAAAAAAAAAAACAATTGGGTATAGGATGAAAAATAGTTTGCACTAGATTGATGGCCCGCGCTTCATCATGAGTCAGACTAATTTCTTTGTAGCGTAAAAAAATAATGCTAAAGCATTGTCATTATGTTTTAAAAAAACAAAAAAAAATCAACGACTCGACATAATAACTAAAAAAATTAATGAATGTCAAATCTTGAGAATCAAAATGTAAAAGGATGAAATTAAAAAAAAATTAATAAAAAAAATATATAAAAAAAGTCAAGTGAGGTTATCAAAACCCGTGAGTAGTATCATGCAAACATGATAATTCAATAATAAAAAAACACACACACACACACATATATAAAAAAACAAAGTTTAATTTTAAAAAGAATTTTTAAAGAAAAAAATAAATAAATAAATAAATAAAATGACTTCTGAAAACACCTGGGTCATTCGGATAAACCTCTCACCTAAATCATGAGATATGAATAACTTGATTGAAAAGAAATTTAAGAAAATAACGAAGTTTATTTTTAAAAATGAACAACTTTGAGAGATATAATTGAAAAAAAAATATTAATTGATATTAACTTTTCAAACTCATGATCTTAAATAATAACTAAATTAAAAACATTATATTTAAAAAGTAAATATTTAAAAACTTAACTCGACCTGATGATTAATATCTCAAGTGACCTTGATTTAGACCGACTTGTGTCTCAAAAGAAATTTAAAAAGAATTAATCAAATATAATACGATAAAAAACATTAACTTAGGGAAAATCTAGTAAAAATAGGGTTAAAAACCGTTTACTTTTTTCAACAACACTCTGATATCATACGCTTACAGTCTAAACTTGCATAAACTTTCTTGAGTGGACAAAGAGAGCAGGCTACTATGAAAATAAATCGCAAAAAGTCACCTTTACTTCATAAGGCCTTTAATTTTCATTTTTATTTTCATCAAATGACCCGGCCTCGGCCGAAAATCGGGATATATTCCGAAAAGAATAATACTTTCATGGAAGAGAAGTAAGGAAAATTGATTCATCTTAGATTTACCCCCCTTTTTTTTTTCTGTTTTTTTCTTTTTTTTCCCTAGCAGGCTCTATGGAAAGATGAGAGATGAATTGTTGTTCTTTGGAATTTGATTTTACAATTCCATCCGATATTTTCACTTTAAAAAATTGTTTTATTTAAGAAAATCTCATCTCGCGCCACAATAACAAGGTGAAAAAAAAAGTCACAGGAGATCTAGAGATTAATCTTCGTGAAATACAACATTTTTTTTTTTTGGAATTTTTGTTTTCTGGATCAAAAACTTTTATTTTATTGTTTTTGTGAGGGGAAGAAACTTTTTTTTTTTTCAAAGTCCTTGTCCGTCAATAACGGGCTACACAGGACTAAATTTGTAATTTCAAGACACAGCTTTAGATAATATAATTAGGACCCAAATAATTTGTTGGGCTCCTATAAGTTTTCTTTCTAACACATAGAGCTTATTACTTCTCTTAGAAAATCTCTTGGGCATAAAGAAACACAGCAAGCGCCGATTCCTCAGGTACTCTCTCTCTCTCACTCCTTCACGTGTCTAGATTTCCTGCTACTTCTTTGGGTGCGTCTCTGCATAGATTCTCAGATCGCACTGCACCGTTTGCTTGGATCTTTTACTGTTATGGGTCGCCAAATTTTTCTTGATCTAATTTTTTTGAATAGTAAAAAAAATAGGGAAATTCAATGATAAATCTAAATCTTTGATATGGTTTCATAGGTGAAATTTTTTAATGGGTTCTTATGGTTTTGTTTGAGTTGGTAGGAGTTGGCGTGTTTGCTAGTGCATCTAGTTTACTCTTTGTAGTTGGGATTGAATCCAGTCATTTGTGCGGATCTTGATTGTTAAGGGTAGGGGATGTGTTGGATCAGATCAGTGAGATTTGTGAATCAGATAGGAGTTTTTTCTGAAGGGGTAGTAGTGATTGGAATCGGGGAATTTTGGATTTTGAGCATTGGTTGCAATCTATAGAGCTGATAGTTATAGGATGGTTAGATTTTGCATGTACTTATTGATCTTCTCGAGGATTATGGCCGCTGAATAATTTTTTATGACTTTTTTTTTATTTTCGTAGAAAATGCTGTCTTTTGGCTTTTAAAAAAAGTCATTTATAGCAATTTGCTTATTTTGTATATGATTGTGGATTTGTATTAATTTTTACTTGTCGAGCCTTATATTTGTCTATCGTATTTGTTTGTTTTGATGGGGTCTAAATGCAAATCAAAATTTGTTTTGTTACTCGAAGAGGCCGCTTGATAATTTACTAGGAGGAGCATCTTCAGGTGCTAATTTTAGGTGCATTCATCTTCTTTTTATTTCAGTATAACATTAGAGATTTCAGGAAGCATGGAGGCCAACAGGGGTCAGAATGGAATTCAACTCTTGCTTGCTGCGGAGCAAGAAGCTCAGCATATTGTCAATACTGCCAGAAATGGTAATCACTTCTTCCCTTTGTGCTTTCAATAATTGAAGCACTGTCCTTGTTTTTTATATATACTTGCCATCCCTTTGATTGCATATTCTATTTGTGGGGGTAAAGGGGGAGTAGGACAGATGAGTAGGAGGAAGGAATGGAAATGATGAGGTTCTCATTTCATTTAAGAAGTATATCCCCGATCAAGGGAGAGAGCGATCCGCTTCTTTATCTAGAGTCATACTTTCAATCCTTTTAAAATTGGGAGGAAGGCATGTCTTTCTTCCTTCTTACCTTTCACTCTTTCCTTTTCCTTTCCTTGCCTTCCAAACAAACAAGGAGAGGTTGGGCTTCCATTTTTTTTGCATGTTTCCTGTGGTCTACCACAACTTAGATGTGCATAACATGGTTTAAAGGAAAATTTAAAATTTGAGCTGCCATTCAAAATTTAAATTGAAGCTTTGCTGTTTGTTTTCAGTTATGATACAGTAACAAGTTTTACAACTTGGAAGAAACTTTCACGCTTTGCTTATTGCATTTATGATGCAAGCAGTTACTGCATTGGTGCAGATCTTGATTTTTACATGCTTCTGTTTCTTTTTGTCCAGCGAAAATGGCTAGACTGAGACAAGCCAAAGAAGAGGCTGACAAGGAAATTGCTGAATTTCGTGCTCACATGGAAGCTGAATTTCAGAGGAAGCTTACTGAGGTTAGAACACGAATGAAAGACTCCCTATTAAACCATTCATATGAGAACATGTTAAATCCACTTGCAATCTGAAATATTAGCTGCTAACTTCAATCCTTATAGTGATTCCTACTTAAGCTTATGAATGAGGAAATGGAAATATTAAGTAATTTGCCAGTCACCTTTGTATTCCTACTTAAGCTTATGAATGAGGAAATGGAAATATTAAGTAATTTGCCAGTCACCTTTG
>Ga0325404_1008185_pt1 | contig 10797 bp, 6 predicted proteins | sample PopdelMetagenome_18_FD_205664 | JGI IMG/M metagenome (GOLD analysis project Ga0325404, IMG submission 205664) | Populus deltoides microbial communities from Bellville, Georgia, United States - Xylem-Control-R1 | ecosystem: Host-associated > Plants > Phyllosphere > Stem > Wood/Secondary xylem...
GGGTTAATCATTTAAGCATTATTCTCGGATCATGAGGTCAAAATAACATAATAGAAAACAAAAAAAATAAATCATGAAATTTAATTTCTAATAATTCAAATATTAAAAAATAAAATTAAAAAAATATTAATTAAAAAAAATACAACTGAGTTAATATGATATACAACAGTATTGGAGGAGGGGTACAGTAAGATAGTTCATAGTTAATGATTAATTAATTGTCATGCCTGTGGTCCACCCATCTGATCTTTGATTTGTTACCTTCTAAAAAATAAAAATAATAAAAAATCTAATGACTCCAACGGATTCATCTCCATTCAAACACAATTTGGCAACTTGTTTAGCAAATGCAATGATCATGGACTCCCCCCTGACTGTCCTCTTCTTGTTGTTATTATTAGTTTATCAAGCGGATTTAGGTTCAATTGTAAATTTTACTTTTTGAATCGAAATATCTTCTTCACAACCCCCCCCCCCCTCCCTTTTTTCTTTCTTTTTTTTTTTGTCGTCAGTCCCCGCTGTCTCATATGGGCCTTCAACGTGTCAATGCTATAGTTGGTAAATTGTGGGCCCAACTGATATAATTTAGTAGGGCCCTAACTGAACTGTATTTCTAGGCCCAACTGCTCCCTCCACATTCACCACGGACAAAAAACACAACAATGGTATCCTCCGAGGCACTCCGCCATTCTTCCTCCATGCAACCCCCGGCAAGCACCTTCTTGTTTTGTTCGACTGTAAAATTCGAAGTCACTTTTTGGTTGATAGAATTATTTCTTTCTTCTCTCTTCTATTTTTTTTTTTATATACAATACCGATCAGGTTATTTAATTCTAGAGTCAGCAAACCTGGATCGAGATCAATTTTTTCCTTTGTCTGACATTTAGAAATACAATTAATGGTCAACTTAAAATATCAAGAAAAAAAATTCTTTATTTCACAGTATTTCTTTATACTTAGAATTAAAACTAGAAAATAGATAATTGCTCACTTTATGCTGTGGATTTAATTAAATTTTTTTAAGCATAAAAAATATATAGGTTTCGTTAATGTATTTTTAGTAGGAAAAAAACTAAAACTATATAGGAATTGACTTAACATAATCTAATTGACTTAAGAAGTTTAAAGACAGCCTGAATAATCGATAAAAATATAGTTTGACTATAAAAAATAAAATGAAATTTTTTTTTAAGTATTGAAATGATATTATATTAGATCGACTTGAATCAATTAAGATTAACATATCAAATCTGTTACTCAGATCAAGAAATCCTAATAAACCTATAAAAAGTAAAAAAAAAATTCAACTCAATTTTCAAACAGCATAATATTGAGAGATGAAATTAAAAATAAAATTTAACTAAAAAAAATAAACTAACTCGACCCAAGTTAACCTTCTAAATCTGGGGTCATGAGATCAAGATAACCATATAAAAAGCAAATCACAATAAATTATGAAACTCAATTTACAATCAATCTAATGTTGAATGACGTAATTAAAAAAAAAAGACAATAAAAACCATCAAATTTAACCAAACAAGCTCGTGATCTAGGTCATGAGACAAAAATAACTTCATAAAACACAAACTGAATCAAATTATGAAGTTTAATTTCTAGTTAATCAACTACGAAGGATAAAATTGAGAAAAAAATCAACTAAAAAACAATAAAAAGACCAATTATGAAATAACTAAAATATCCTTTATCCGGCGGCTTGATAAAATAAGCTTAAAGGGTGATTTGGTCTTTCAACGATGCTTAGAAAAATGAAAAGATAAAAGAAGCCCCCACAGCCGATTAAATTCTTTATCAACTCCAAGGGTAATATGATAATTTGATTATACATGATAAATTGAAAAGACATAAATACCCTTCCATAGCAAACAAACTAATTCTTTGTTCCAAGGGCATCAATGAAATTAAACTATTAAAGAAAAATAAGATTTTCTCTCTTGTTCTTAGCCAATTTTAAAATGTTAAAATGATTTTATTACAAAGACGACCTTACCCCTAATAATTAGCCTACACTCTCTGTTTTTTACTGTTTTCATGGGCAACAAACCTTGAATTCACCACCTCTTAAGTTTTTTTTTTCTTTAATAACAATACAGAAAACAAACTATCCGGTCAACAACTCAAAACTAGATTATAAAACTGATAGAGAATGATCCGAAGCAGGTATTGTTTATATATATATATATATATATAAAAGAGAGTAAAGGTGTGTTGCAGCCAGGCACTAATTTTTGACAAGGGAAGGCATGGAACAGGTCTCACTGTACCAAACTGCCAGGCCACGAGGTTATAAAAGGGAGGTGGAATAGAATCATTTTGGACTGGATTTCTCCACCATCTCTTTCCTTTTCCAGCCAGCAATTCTCATTGGGAGCTCGTAAGCGTGACAGATACACAACCGTGTGTTCTGTTCTAGAGTTTATGCACTACTATTCAGCATCCTAATTAAAAATCAACCAAATCCCAACGCGGGAATAGAGAATGTATTGTAAGGTGATCTCCTATGCACATTCGAATTCAAAATAAAACAATCATTGCCTTCATAAATAGTTGACAAAACAAAGTTATCCATTTGTGTAAACAACAAGCATCGATTTCAATCCCAGCAGCCTTGCTATAATTCCTGCTTTCTAATTAGCTGTGAGATGTGTAACAAATACGACTTTCAAGAGTGCGGTAGTTTTGGTTTCTACTTTCTAGTAATGTTTCAAAAGTGTATTTTATTTAAAAATATTAAATTGATGATTTATAATGATTTTAATGTACTAATATTAAAAATAAAAAATATTATTCTAATATAAAAATATCTTTAAAATACACACAGAGAACATTGCTTCGAGAAAAAAAAAGGGAACGTGTTATCTGGGATCATTTCCAAAAGAAAGTGAATGCAGCATTAATATTCAAGGACATTGTTAGTTTCACCGACAGTTTTACCCATCAATATATAGATGAAAACAAATTATGTCTCAAATCTAAACATCAACGTTGAATTCAATGATTTAGATTAGGTGGAAGAAATAAGATTACAAAGAGTTATGATGTTTCTATTTTTCTTATATATTAAGTTATGATTATTCAATTTAAATTTGAAGATCTAGACTCAATGAACATGATAATAATATTCTCTGAAAAATATGGAATTTCCCAAACCATTGTTTTTTTATGAGTATCCAAGAAAGGATTTTCCAATATAATATACTGATTTAAAAGGAAAAAAAATTATTGTTTTTTTCAGCAATACATCATCGTTCTCACTACCGTTGAGATACGTTTTTAGAAAAAATATACATGTAAAAATATACCTTGCTCCCTCCTTTTCTTTTCTTTCCTCCATTATTTATATATGCCCCTCCATTCTCATTTTTCCCAACATCCATGCCATGCCCCTCTCTCTCTAAAACCAAAAAGTAAACACAAGACAGCCTCTCCCCAACATTTTCTCTTTTACCTTGTCAAGTGCCAGGAGAGAGAGAGACACAAAAGGTGTATTCTATAGAGAGAGGAGAAAGGGAAAGATTGTGACTTTGATGATTGCTGAGTGTGGAGGGAGTAGCAGCGCAGCAGAGAAAAATGGGGAGGGAGACAATAGCAAAAGCATTTCTCGAATACAAATCTCTCTCCTTCTCTCTGGGCCCATCAGTATCAATCCCAAACCAAACCGTCACTTATTCTCCTCCTCCTTGTACCAAAAACATTGTAAAGCTTTCAACTTTCTCTCTCACACCTCCACCTCCACTTTTTCTCGGTCTTTATTGCCTGCCCATATGACACAAAATTTTTATTTCCCACTCAAATTATAATGGGTCGGTGGATGCTTGGCAAGAATTTTATACCCCTCTCTTTTTAGTTGTCAAAAGATAGATACCCACTCAGGAGAGAGAGAAAAAAAAAGTCCTGTTTTTTTACCATTGCATGTATTAGAAATTTAGAAGAAAAATATTTTTCTGGGGTTCTTTTTGTTTTTCTTGATCCGGGTTTTCTTTGTTTATTGGTGAATTGGACAGGATTGACTGGCTGCTTTGACGTTTCGATAGAATTCGAGGAGTTTTTATTTGGGTGTTGATGAAAAGATTGGCTTGGTGGTTTTGACTGTGGATTGGAGAGAATTCAGGCTCGATTGTGGTGTTTCAAGGATTGGAGATATATGACATTCAAAGAGATAACCATGGAGCTTTTTGATCAGTTAATGCATAATTGGCTGTTGTCGAGCTGAGTTTTTTTATATACTTCAAGGCAAGCTTGCTAGGAGTTGATCAATTTTGTTGAGTGGAATTTTGAAGGTGAATTCTTGAGCTGTGATTCACTTTGTAAGCTTTTTATGTAACTGGTCCTTTCGTTCAAGGAAAGATCAAAGTTTGAGAATTTTGAAGGTTAGGGAATTGAGTGCCTTGCCATGCAAAGAAAGTCTGGACAAGCTTAAACTTGACTCTTCTAGGAAGCTCCCTTGAGTTGTTGAAATTGGAATTTTTACTGTCCTCTGACTGTCTGTACTGTACCTGGCTGCATATCGTTGTTCTTCCTGGCTTAATCGAACCTGAGGTAATTGTTCTATGTAGTCCATTTCTTTGTCTTGCCAAAATTTATATACACATTATACCAGATGTGAACTTCGTTATATATTTTTAATATCACTTTTGATGATCATAAAGATTAAAATAAAAAAAGTTTAATACTCTGGACTAAAGTTTTGCTTCTCTATGAGTGACAATCATGCCTTTTAAGATTACTGCTAGGATTCTATGCCAAAGGTACCTGATGAACATGTTTTGAGGGTTAGCTGAATTTCTGTTTCAGAATGTTTGTAGCATGTATGGCCTTATGTTTGCCGATAAAATGTGTCTTTATCTTTATCTCGTTTTATTTGCTCCTTGGTTACTTGTTTATTTTAGCTATGTATTCTTGTCTGAAAATGAGAATGTAGTTCAACGCTGAAGAGGCTGGAACGAGAAGCTATTTCATAGTCTCCCCAATGTTTTATCGAAACTTTTGTTACTAGGTGGTTCAGGCTTATTGAAGTCATCTTCCCGGGCATGGTTTTCTAGGTTTTCACTAGCTTCGAGGAATAGTGTTTTAAAACTTTCCGCCTCTTTTCTACTGGTTCACCTGTCAAAAATGTTTTTTTGCCTTCACCTATTTTCTGATGATGTCATTATAGAAACCATCGCTGCTGCTTTCTATCACTAACCGGTGGATTTAGAGAGCAATCATCATCACATGTGCAGTATTATAGATGCATAATGTTATACCATACTTACTACTACTTCGATCCTTGATGCTGCTTTGCATTCATTTCTCTGCTGCTCATTGTCATGTGACTCGCGTCCCCATTTAATTTTCTGTCTGCAATGTCTTTGCTGATTGGAAAATCTCTTCGTATCTCTTAGCTTATATATGAGCTTTTGAATTGAAAACAACTCTGGTTAATACAATTCAGCTGGTGTTTCTTCTTCTTCTTTTTTCTCATCCACTTCCTCAAATAAATCAGATATCATAGCACTGCCTGCGAGAAAATCTGGATCAACAAAGCATAATACAGTCAAAGAACTAGCCACTCATTATGGCAAAAAAATCACAGAGACGCCCTGTGCGATATGAAAGAGACCAATCGGGCTGCATGTGGGGTTTAATGAGTATGTTTGACTTCCGCCATGGTCGATCAACGCAGAAGCTGATTTCAGATAGGAGGCGTGGGACCAGACATGCTGTTGGTAAGAAACTTTCTTTGAAATGCAGATCAATCTGAATAGAAAGCGCATATGTGGCTGAACATAGGCACACATGCACACATCCACGGAATCTTTTGTGTGTGGAAGAGATGGGTTAGTGCATGCAACATGCATGTGCTTTTCTTCCATTGTTAATAAATCCCTTAGATGGAAGTGAATTTGAGAAGTGTCAAGGCAGTGGTTGTGTTTATAAGGAATTTTAATGATTGTCTTCTTGTTAAACGTTTTAAGCTGATTGTACTTTTGCCTTACAATGGTCATTGGTTAAAGATAGATTTCTAGTATTCTTGCTTTAAGCTTATGAAACATATCAGTGAATCTCTTTTCTTCTGCAGTTACTGGAACTCCTAAGAAAAAGCTTGACAATCTTAGTGAAAACTGCCAAGGCATAATTGTAAGTGCTTGTCAGCTTATGCATCCAAACTCAATTTGTCTTCCAAAATTTTCTTCATGTTTGCAATGAACGCCTGTTGTGATGAGTAAGCTACCTGTAAATTACTTATTTTTCCTATTTTAAATATATCAGGATGGTGAAGAGAGCAGAAAAGCAACAAGTGATACCAATAAGCTGAGTGTGAAAAAGCTCATGGAAGAAGAGATGTTCAGTGAGCTAGACACAAAGAATGAAATAAACAATCCTGAGGTGGAACCAAAACAGTCAAATTCAGAAAATGGAGACCACAGAACAAAGAACCACAAGAGAAAAAAAAGTCGCACAAAAAGTTGTGATATACACTTGGAGGATCTTAATGTTGCTGAAAGCTTGGAATCTGAACAGCATTGCCTTCATAATTTAGAGAATCAATCTACAAAAAGTCTTGATATAGGTGAGATAATGGAGGATTTCTGCCATCAGATCCATCAGAAAAGCATAGATTATGTGGAGCATGACCAACATGATGAAGTTCAACATCAACCAAACCAAAAGAATCCTGACTTCGAAGAGAAATTGAGTGAGGTAATAAAACTCATAAATGAGAAACTTATTGACAGGAAACATGTCACTGAAGATGGGGACCTCCACCTATCCAAAGAACTGAGGGATGCACTTCAGATTCTAACTTCTGATGAGGAATTGTTTCTAAAACTCTTACAAGGTCCAAAGTCCATAATGGTGAAGCATGTTCAAAACTTGTGGAATGCTCAGGTTGAGAAAGATGGCGACTCCAAGTTACTTGCCGTATCTAACTTGTTAGAACAGGGGCTTCATGGCTTCAGACATTCTGGCGAGGCTATCCATGGTAAACAACGCAAATTTTTCAGAAAAAAGACCAAATCTCTGGAAAAGAACCCATCAAAGGAAAATAAGGCATCTCAAGCTTCAAATAGAATTGTAATATTAAAGCCTGGCCCGACAAGCTTGCTACTACCTGAAAATGAAAGCAGTATTGGATCATCACCAGAATCTCAATTCATCATCAGAAACAAGGGACCAATTGAGAGATCTGCTTCTCACTTTTCTCTTACTGAAATTAAAAGAAAGTTGAAAAATGCAATGGGAAAGGAAAAGCAGGAAACCTCTACTGATGGGGCTTCAAAGAGATTTTTTAACAAACATGCTGTGGGAAATAGTGAAAAAGGATTCAAGGAGAACCTTGGAAGGAATTCTCCTAGTAAAGACCACTTCTTTATTGAAAAAATTGCTAGACCTCCCATGGGTGGCAAAATGAGAGAGAAGACTTGCAAGTTGAAAGAATCTGAAATAAGTGTGGAAGATGAAGCCGTTATTTATCCCAAGCAAAGGCCATCTAACATCTACATTGAGGCCAAGAAACATCTCTCTGAGATGCTGAGCACTGGCCAGGGGGATGTGGATTTTTCAAGCGGGCCTGTGCCAAAAACCCTTGGCAGGATTCTCTCCCTTCCCGAGTACAATTTTTCACCGCTTGGTAGTCCAGGAAGGGATTGGGAGCAAGGCTTTCTGACAGCACAGATGAGATTTTCTGCCAGTGAAAAATTTCAGAAACATGAAACCAATGTCAGCCATTTAGGTCGAACAGCATTAAACTCAGAGCCTCAGTCATCTGTTTCCAATGACAGCATCTGGGATAAAAAACAAGCTTCTTCAAACCCAAATGCAAGTGCCTCAAATGAACTTCATGATAAAGAAGAGAAAACCTTTTGCTCTATCAGAGATGAGATGCCTTCTGAAGGTAGTTTTTCTTTATCATAGGATGTAGATAGATAAATCATCATGCTGATAATTTTTTCTAATATAGGCCTTCTCAAAATTTTATGCAGGTGAAGTGGAGGTTGTACAAAAAACTGCAATTGAAGAAGAGAGCAATATCTTAGATACTCTCTGTGAACCAAGCAGCTCGCCTCATGATGAACACCAAAATGGTGATATGTCTGACGTTTGTGATAAAAAAGAATATTCAGAATGCTTGGAACATGTAATTTTACTGGTTGCCTGTCCTTTTCAGTTCATCACATATCTTTAACATTTTATTCTAATAATTCTACTGTGCTTTTCAGGAATCATTTGAAGAAAACAAACCTCTGTCTTCTCCATTAACATCTCCATCCACCTCTTCAAACACCAAAAAACTTAGTTGTCTAGAGGTTACATCTGAGATACCAGAACGGCCCAGTCCTATATCTGTTCTTGAGCCACTTTTCCCAGAGGAGGACATCACCCCAGCAAGCAGCAGACTTGAACCTGGTAGGTCTTCGTAAAGAAAGTCTAGTGACTTTCAGTATTTGCTTAGGAATTCACATCACATGGTTCTCAAGCTAATTTTAGTTCATTCTCTTATCTATCAGTTGAACTGCCAGTGCAACCCTTGAGAATTCAATTTGAAGAACATGAACCTTCAGCTGCAGATCGAAACATCCCTCTGAAAGCTTCTGTAGATGACAAGGAATCGGTATTTGAGTATGTAAAAGCAGTGCTTCAAGCATCTGGCATGAAGTGGGATGAATTTTATATGAGGTCACATTCTTCAGAACAGCTTCTTGACCCATCAATATTTTTTGAGGTAGAATTCTTTTCCAACCAGCTTTGTTGTGACAAGAAGCTTCTCTTTGATTCTGTTAACGAAGCTCTTGTGGAGGTATATGAGCGGTATTTTGGTTGCTTCCCTGGGTTATCATTTGTAAAATCTACCATCCGGCCTGCCCCAGACATGAAAAATGGCATTTATGAGGTTTGGGAAGGAGTCTCTTGGCATCTCCTCCCATTGCCATTGCCTCATACTTTGGACCAGCTTGTCAAGAAAGATATGGCAAAAACTGGAACATGGATGGACCTTCGATGTGATATTGAAACTATCCTTGTTGAAATTGGTGAGGCTATTTTTGAAGATTTGATGGAAGAAGCCATTTTCGGAGATCTGATGGAATAAAATTTATCCATCCGTGTAAATGAAAATTCAGAGTGTGGAAATCATTTGATTCCAGCTGAGTTGAAGGAAAGTGTGAGCAAGTGTGGAGTCGTAGAAGACAGTTTCTTCTATTCGTTTATTGACCGATCTTGTGTCTAGGCGGAAATGCAAGCAACCTTTTGTATGACTTGACATGGCACTTCGTTTACTTTTCCATTGAAATCATGTACACAACAGTACAGTTTGGAAGCTCTACTAAACACAGCATTAAATGAATGAGCAAGGATCTGCACTCCTTCAAGGGTAAAAATCACGAGCCCGATGTGCAAGCGCTTCTTGCTATGGTATGAAGAATACTTGATTTCCATGGCAGTTTTTGCGACCATGACCACCAGATCAGTGCCCTGCATTCGGCGAGAATAGTAGCGATCAACATTGTAGAATTTGTACATATCGTGCCTTGTGTGTTAAAAAATTAGGCTGTGTGCATTTTTTCTTTTCTTGCTCTCATTTCATTCATTCTTCTGTTGAGTCTGTGTTACATGTATTTCCTTTTATATTTACAAAGCTGGGGTTGGATTGTGACTGTTTCAGCGGGGAGGGGATGTGATGACACTGAATTGTGTACGCAAATAACAAGCAGTGACTGTTGTGCTTTGAGTCACAAATAATCAATAGAGTTCACATACTTGATCTACTAGATAATTGTGTTTTAGATCAGGATTACCCTATGCTTGGCGTCCAAGTATAATATTTTAAAGAGAGATGGCTTTTTCTTCTTTATTCATTAAAAGAAGCAACCATATCATTCCTTAGCATGTCACCATGATTCCCAAATCTTATGAAGCATGTATTTTAATCATCCATTCGTCGATCCCATGTTTGATGATTCCTCCTCCGTTCTTCTCTGGGCCTTTATCTGTAACGTGACCTGCAGGTCACGTCACTTGACTCTGCACTCGACCTCGCTGAGTAGGATCCCGGAGAGGAATTTCTTCTGTTCCAGAGCCTCCAGATAAAGCAAAAGGAGAAGAGAGATTGTAAAATGTTTCTCGAGCTAGACCTATATACCTTAATTAAGAATATTCCTGGTTGGATTTGAGGGAAGCAACCCGTATTTAGATTGATGTGTTCCTAAGAAATTTCTTTCTCGTTACCTCCTCTAAATTTCAGACCTAAGATTATAAACTTGAATCAAGCCTCCAGTGATGGTCATTGAAGCGTTAGATTTAATTAACAAATACGCATCACCATGTCCACGAGAAGGCTGGGCTACAAGTTCCATGAGGCCTAAAAAACATTCAAAAACCTCTAGGCAACTTCGGGGCCTAATCCAGACAGCCTATCTAGACTTCCCAACAACAAGCTGTCATGGGCCACTAGGCCCACCACTATAATCCAATTAGATGACCTTGATCATTGACAAGGATCATTGACAAGTTGAACGACAACTTGTTGGCATTCTGGGGTTTTTTTTTTCCTGATAAAAAGTTCGTAACAGTATTTAGATCCATATAAAGCCAATTAGCAAGTAATTTTTCAGGACATTCAACCATGGAGTTTGAATTTTATTGCATGGTACAAACACTTGTCGGTTCCTGTGTGCACGTGTCTTGGAGCATAACAAGAGATTATGAAATCAACTGCATCTAAAATTAAAGAGAAAAGGAAAGAAAAGAATAACAGCAAACAACAGAAACAATATCAGAGCTACGTAACAAAATGTA
>Ga0325404_1008186_pt1 | contig 10797 bp, 8 predicted proteins | sample PopdelMetagenome_18_FD_205664 | JGI IMG/M metagenome (GOLD analysis project Ga0325404, IMG submission 205664) | Populus deltoides microbial communities from Bellville, Georgia, United States - Xylem-Control-R1 | ecosystem: Host-associated > Plants > Phyllosphere > Stem > Wood/Secondary xylem...
GTCCTCTAAGGATAGTTTTGGTTTTTCATTATTGAAAGCACAACTAGATTACTTAAATGCCCTTAAAGTAAAAAAGATAAAAGCCTTCAATCAAAGGTTATTTTTGCCTTTTCAAGTTGTTTTTTGTTATATTATGTTTTGTTGAGGGCATTATAGTCTTTTGACCTTTTTATGAACATTAAAAATACTAAAATGCCCTTAAAGGAAAAAAAATGCCTAGCATCTAGGGGTAGTTTTGGTTTTTATTTTTGAATGCACAATTAGATTACTTAAATGCTCTTAAAGTAAAAAAAAAAAAAAGGCTTCAACCAAGGATTAGTTTTGTCTTTTCAAGTTGGTTTTATTATTATTTACTATTTTATAGAGAGCAATATAGTTTTTTAACCATAATTAAATAATATTATTTTTAAAAAGCTATTGGCACATGCGGTTCCTTCTGATGGTAAAACATGTCCTTTTGTTGTGTCAATAGATGCGGTACCATGTCCTCTTTCTCCTAGAGCGGCGCATGTCGGCAACTGTTAGGTGGTTTATCGATGATTGACCTTTTTTTATTATTATTTTCTCTCTTCTCCTTTAGAAATTACATATTTGTCTTCTTTTTCTTCTTATGTTTCTACTTTAATCCTTTTATTTTATTTTTTTTATTTTTATTCTTGGCTCTTTAGTCAAATTTTAATTTCTTTTCAATTTAATCCTTCAGTTCCTATTGTTTGTATTTTTTTCAATTTAGTCCTTATGTTTTTTATTCCTTATTTTATTCCTTAGTCTTTTTATAAAAGTTTTATTAGTTTTCAATCTCACCTTTTAATCCAAGTTTATGATTTGTTATCATTATTTTAATTTTTTCAATTTGATCATCAATATTTTAATTTTTTTTTGTTGAAGTTATTTTTCTTTTTAATTTAACATTTCAATAAAAAACTTTTGTCCTTTTTCTTTTAATTGTTTTTGTTCTTGACCTTTCTGTTAAACTTTATTTATTTTCAATTTAGTTCTTCAATTCTAATTTATCATTTTTTTATTTGATCATTATTTTTTTTTAATTTATTTTTTCTTAACCTTTTTATAAAAGTTTTGATTGGTTTTCAATCTCACCATACAATCCAAGTATATGAGTGTTATTTTTTTAAATTGTGTTCTCATTCTTTTAATTATTTTTGTTGGAGTTATATTTCTTTTCAATTCAATCCTCTAATTGAAAATTTTTAGTTGACCTATAATTTATTTATTATTTTGATTTTCACCCTCATTCTTTTAATTATTATTTTTATTTTAGATCCTTTGGTGTAGTTAATTTTTTCCCTGTTTCATTCTTCAGCGTTTGATTTGTTGGTGATTATACTTCTCCATTCTTTTTATGTATGATGCTTTGATCTAATGACTTGAGTCATTGGTTTGAAACGTTAATGGGGGTTGACATCTTTGTTTTTACTTATTTTCCTTTTCAATTTCATTGTTCAAGATTAATTTTTTTTAATAGCCTTTGTTGTTTTCTTTAATTTTTTATCGGATTACCTCAATCTCATGTTCTAAGCCATGAGTTTTAATAATTAACTCGAGTTGGCTCTCTTCTTATTACTTAGGTGACATGTCTATCGCGCCACCCCAAGATATTTTTCCAAGGTATTGTGATCGTTATTTTTTTAAATAATTGTCCGTTCATTATCATTTCTTATTCTTTTATCATCTAATTAAAATAAAACTACTTATTAAACTGAGTCAGTGTTGTCCGAGTCATTAATTTCTCATATTTCTTTGTAATGCATTTGTGACAACTAAACATTGTTTTTTAAGAAAAGAAAATATATGGACCCGTAGCGTGGATCAGGCTCAAGAGTTCAATGATGATGGTTTTTTGCCTTCATCTGTCATGAAAAGGTTGATCAGACTTAAGAGAGAATTTTTTTTTTCAATTTCTTTTTGTGTTCTTGGATTCATTTTTTAATGTTTTGAGTTAAGAGATTACTTTATTAGGTTTCTTAGGTGTTTTTGTGTCTAAATATGTTAAAAATAGATTTTTCAACTTAAAAGCAATATAACTTGATTTTTCAGCCATCACCTTGTGGTAGGAAACTGGGTTAGCAAACTTATCATTGTCTACACTCTTATTCAAAAAACAAATGGGTGCATGTCATGTTGTTTTCCCATTAGAAAAAGAAAAACAAGGTTAGGCACATAAGCCAGGCTCAAGGCACGACCCCTTTCTTTAATTATTTTGTTTGTAATCTAAAAAAAGTATTTAACATGATAATTCACTTACCCTTCAAGTTTGATGTGGTTCTTAAATAATATTTTAGGGTTTCACTAGAATGTTAACAATTTATTTTTTCAATTATTATGTACATGATATGCAAAAAAAAAAAGTGATAATAAATCGTTCATGAATATTCATTTAGAATCAAAATTTTAATTTTAAAATATTTTTTGATATGATTTAATCATATATGTTATTTTTTTATACTTCAATCAAATACAATATATATATATATATATATATATATATATATATATATATATTGCTTTGACAATCATTGATAGTGATTCCAAATAATAAAAAAAAAAAAGCTTTCACTAAAATACTCCAAAGATATGTAATTAAAGGAACTATATGTAATTAAAGGAACTAGATTTAGATTTGAGAAATATATATTTTCTAATTATTTTAAATAGCTTATTTTTTTAGCAAACCTATCTTTTAATCATTGGTCTCTTTTATTAGAAAAGTGTGACCCTAATTAAAAAACAATGGCATTGTTTTTTATGAAAAATAAGTACAATATGCAGAAATTTATTTTAATATTCAATGAGAGAAAATATCTATATTTATTTTAATTCTCTTTTTTATCAAATTAAGAACATATAACAAAAAAAATAAGCTTTTTGTTGAAAAATATATATTAAGAAAAGCAGGAATGATACTACATTTTCTTTCAATGGAGTTTAAATTATACATGTTCTAACAAAAAACAATTGAAGAGATCCTTCACAATATATGATCAAACATCTTAATATATCATTTTTATACCAGTTTCTTAACTCAATCTTCTATTAGAATTAATAGATTTTTTTATCATTTATTGACCCATATAATTTTTTATTTATTTTATCAAATACTCATATCAATTTTTTATTTTATAGCTATTTTGTTTTCTTGATAGTAGAAAATTTGTAATAATATCCACACCTTTTTTGTAGCACCAAAAATTAAGCTATTATCTCTTAACAAATCAAATATTGAAGGGTAAAATTAAAAAAAAAATCAATCACATAAAAGGATCCAAAAGAAAAAAATAATAATTAAAAGCCAAGAAAAAGGTGTGAGCCCACCTAGGTAAATCCGCCAAACCAACATACCAGGTCATGAGATTCAGATAACCCTATAAAAAGAAAAACAAAGAAAACTTTGAAGCCTTTTTTTAAACAAAAATCAATGTTGAGTAATGATATTGAAAACAAATAAGTAAAAAAAAAATTATGAACTCATGTTAGCTTATAAAATTCATGACTTAAGCCATTTGATCGGAAGCACCAAACCTGGAAAAGCCATGAAGCCAAATTTCAATAAATGAAATGTCAACAAATGAAATTTTAAGAAAATCCAATCACAAATAAAGGATTCAAAAGAAAAAAAAACATGTAATTAAAAGAATGAATCTCAAATTTGAAGAAAAAAAAACAATTGAGAGGATGAATAATTTTGGATTGAAGGGCTAAATTGAAAAGAAAAATAAATTTCATAAAATAATTAAAGAAGAAACCATTAAGAGGATGAGGACCAAATTTAAACAAATTAACAAATTAAAATTTTGATTAAAGGATGAAATTGAAAACGATTGAAAGTTTACAAAAGATACAAGAAAAAAAAATAAATAAAAGAATTAGCACCATATTTGAAAAAATAAAGAATGAAAAATTTAGATTGAAGAATGCAATTGAAGAAAAAAACTCACAAAAGGGATAAGAACAAAAATTTACTAATTAGAAGAATGACGACTGATAATCAAATATTCCTAACTAAGGGGACTGCCCTGAAATTTTAAATGTCAAGAGCAAATCTTGAGGGAGAAGAGGGAAAGGAGGGGTGGAAAACAACTCCGATGACAATCCATCCAAAAAAACCCAATATGCGTCGCCTGTGAAGGAAAAGACGCCGCGAATAATCAACTGACTCAGAGAATAAAATCTTCCACCACCAGATAACTTTGCATGCGTTGCCGAAACTTCGCGACACCTTTCAGGCGCTTCCACATGCGGGGCACGTGGTTGACATATTTAAATTTTTAATATTTTTTAATTATTGTTTACTCCTCAACCAATCTTATTATAACAAAAAAAAATTTATCAATTTTAAAATTTTAAGACATGATAAAGACCTCATTGAAATATTTCTGAACAAATTTATTTATAAAATGATTCCCTAATGTAAATTTGACTTTGTTGTCTAGTACATGGATTCAAAACTTTCCAATATTAGCAAATTAAATAGCGACAATGAATAATATAAAATATGTATAGGAAAAACATATATTACTTCATAAGTACAAGTATATTATAAAAAAAATTAAAAGGGCTCGGTAATGCACTATGAAGTGTGAGTGCTTTTACTGTGAATTTTGATAGTGTTTTTACCATCAAAGATGTTGGGTGGATAAGTATTTTAGGAAGGGTGTTTTGATCTTTATCATAAGAATGTGTTTTCCACTTTCTTTTCTTTTTATCTCTGTAAGGGATATGGCTGAATAGCCACCATGTTTTGTTTTGTCTTTTTTTTTTACATAGACAAAAAAAAAAGGGTAAGGCGTGGATTTTGGTAGAGAGGTAAACATTAGTTATTTTCAATTGTGAGAGGAAAAAAAGAAGGCTGAAGGTTATTATGAATGAAGAGGAGAAAGGGGTGGAGGATATGAAAGAAGATGAATTGGGTGAGGGTGGTAAGGTGGAGTTTGTGAAAGAGAAAGGGAGATGGGGTTGTTGACTTTTTACAAAGGCAAAAGAGAGAGATGGTAAGGCATGAACTTCGAAAGACAAGCAAATATTAGGTTTTTTTCAATGGTGAGAGAGAAGAAAAGGGTGAAGTTTATTGGGAATGGAGGGGAGAAAGAGATGGAGAACGTGGAAGAAGATAAATTAGGTGAGAAAATCAAGGTAGGGTATGTGAAGAAGAAAATGAAAGAGGTTTTTTAGAATGAAAATGAGAAGTGTAGTGAGGAAAAACAGGAGGTGGGACTTTGTTTCCAGCCATTGCTTTATTTCTCTCATGCATATTAAGTGTTTGCAAAAAGGTATGATAAAAAAAAAAACATTATGCTCATGCATTATATTTTTTTATAGGGATTAAAGGTGGCCAGACTTTGGCCTTTTTCTTGCTTATTTTTAGCATTGTGTTGTATTGCTTTACATGGTTTTGTATGAATGATTGGGTTGGTTTCAGACTGTACATACTTTATAATGCCTTTCCCCCCTTTCTTTCATGTTAAGTGTTTGTTAAAAACTTTTGATTATGATAACTTTTGTTTGGTCAAATATGCAACTATGGAAAAAGAAGTAAAATTGTAACATAAAGCAGTTGAGGCATCCATTATTCTTGGTAGGATACTAGTAATGTAAGGGCATGCCCTATATGTTATTTACTGCAAAAGTAATCTGTTAATTTTTTTTTTACAATTATTATATAATCAATAACTCATCATATTCAACACATGTTGAATGTTGGTGGTATATTGCAGTTGATTATAGAGTGGTTTTCATAAATTTGAGCCTCTTTATTTTCAGTTGTTGGCTCAACAATGGCTTCTATTACTTGGTAAAAAAATAAAAGAATGAATACCATAAGTATAGGTATTGCTTAGCTAGGAATTCAATATCAATAATTTGATGAAGCTGGTGTGCATCTATTTTTTTCATGTTAATTTCAATACTTTTGATTGAATGTCATTCATAGTTAATGGCTTTTTTATTTCCCTTTTCACAATATGGGTGTTAGGGTGGAAGACAATATCACACCAGCTTTTTGGATATTGTCGCCTTAAAATTATAGGTGACATGCTCTCTATTTAGTTTATGTGGTTGATTTCTAGAATTTTAATCCACGATAGTATGTGCAAAGTGTTATTTGGTCAATACCAATAGGTTTCTTTAGGTTAAAAATTCTATAAATTTTAATCCTATAATAAGAATTACTATATTATGAGAAAATAGATATCAATAATTGTATTATTTTTGGATTATGCATGGTAGGAATGCTTAGAAACTGAGATGAGAACACAAAGGTTTGAGTTGAAGCATACATGTGGTTGTTATGCCATCTGATGTTTGTGTGTTGCTACTAAAAAAGGTGTGTTTTTTCAATTCTTCTTTGATTGTCCTTTTAAATTTTAATTGTGACCATAATTGTCCTTTGTTTGTTTCTACAATTAGCTATTGGATCAACACGATTAGAGTTGTGTTGTGTTCTTTGGGTTTCACGCAATTTAAAATCTGGACAAGATAGAAGGGGGTCTAACCAGTGTTCTCATACATGGGTTTTTTTGGTTCTTGCTTGTTATGTTATTTGGTTTTGTGCTTTCATTTTAATAGTTGTAAATTATACTTTTACATTGTTGTTTTGATAGCTTTATTTGGTGCTTATGAATTTGCATCAATATTGTCATGCCTTTTAGATTGTTCTAATTATTTTAACAATGTATGTTATGCATTGAGTGCGGCACTGTCTTTTAATTCTTCAATTATTAGATCAATAACTGGTTTACCTTTATTATATCTTTTGAAATATTACACTTTACATACCAGGTCAAAACTAGATTTAAATATTAATAAAAAGACTAAAATATCCCTTAACTTTTTCTTTTCCTCTTTCTTCTCCTTCTGTTTCTTTCTAATCTCCCTTCTCTCTCTTCATCTCTTCTTTCTCCCTAAACATATGCTCTCCTCTCTTCTCCGAACAATCACCCCCTCTTTCTTTATCTATTATCTCTCATTAAACATCTAATCGCCTCTCCTCTCCTCTCCTCTATATGATTAGGGAGAGAGCTGAAATCTTATTCTATCTCTTCATCTCTCTTTTTTTCCTTTTACATCTACCTTCCTATATTCTTACTATGATTACCTTTTTTATTGTACGGACTATCAAAGTAAAAATATGGGTCTATTGTTATTTAGGAAAATACAACAACGTTGTTTTTAACATTTAAATTATCTCCTTACATTCTATGAAAGCAAAAGCACTTATGAGTTTTTTTGACTTAGTGACTTAGATTTTTCATTTTTACCATAATATTTAAAACTTATGGATCTTATTTCATTTTAAAATTGTTAATGGGGTTAAGAAGAAAAAACATGAAGTGGTAGAATTGGGTCAATTGATAAGAAAGAACTACTAAAGATGGAGAAGATACACATGACGAGTGCTTATGAGGAGAAGATTCATGTTCTTAGTGAGGTTAAGGCTTCATTTATTTTTGTGGTAAGGTCTATGTTTTGTCCTAATCACATATTTAAAAGTATTTGGTTAATCAACACACATCATAGTTTTGTTCCAAACTCTTTCTTGAAATCTTAATTAAAAAAAATATGTAATTTATAGCTTTTTTAACTTATTTTTTTAAATCATAATCACAAACCTACCACAATACCAAATACACGCTAAGACCTTTGAGAAATAAGGATATTATAGCAATTGAGGTATCAATTTGGAATGTATCAATTACACCACCATCTTGTACCAGAATACCCTCAATTAAAGCTTCATGTTTCAATCAGCTTATACTTTTAGGTAGTGATTGCTTTTTAAAATATTTTTTACTTAAAATGTATAAAAATAATGTTTTTTATTTTAAAAACTTTATTTTTGACATTAGTATATCAAAATGATTTAAAAATATAAAAAAAATAATTTTAAGCAAAAAAATTCAAAAGCTTTTTTTTATCACAAAACAAACATACTCTTAATGAGTAGGTGCTCCGAGATTTTTTTTAGTGTCAAAATTTAAAATGAAAATAATAATGACATGTCCTGTTTGATGAGGCTAAGCATTTATCATAGCAAGAATCTTATTCTCTAGAATAACATCAACACTAAAAAAATCAGTGAAGGTAAATGTTTACAATTATGGAGTTGTGTTGTGAAACCCCTAGAAATTTATAATTTAAATATGTAGATGTGTAAACGTAAGACTGAAAGTGGTAATATTTCAATGAGTGATGGAAACCAAGATTAGAAATAATAGATAAATAATGATATATAATAGAAGAGATGACCTTCATAAAATGAATTTTGATTTAGAATTCATAAGGACAGAGAAACTGGTAACGTGTTTTAATGGATGAAATAATGAGAAAAATAACAAAATATTTTTTTAGAAAATAAGTGAGGTAATAAAGAATACATTATAATAAATGATAGTACAATGAAAAGGGTAGGACTGAAGGTGCAAGCACTGCTTAAAAATCAGTGATGTTATTTTGAAACGATAATAAGCCCGATAAATAAATAAAGGTGGAAATCCTAAAATGAATACATTCCAAAATAATTAAACGACCTTAAAGGTTTAGAATGATAATTGATATGATTTTTTTTGTGAAGATTGAACAAGAAAAATCTAGATTGTTTATGAAAAGTTATGAACTGACCAATTTTACATTAGGAAGCAGAGCTCTCAATTCAATCGTCGGATCGGGATGAAATTTTATATGAAGTCTATTAATATGTTTTCTACCTTGGTTAAATATCTCATCCTAATCGAAGTTTGGTAAAGACTAGCGATTTAAACAAAAATAAACCAGATAGTTTATATGAAAAATAAAATAAAATAAAATACATAAAAGCATGAAAAAGGGATAAAATTGTAATTATGAAAAAAAAGGTGCTTATAAAACTGCAAAGAGGCCACCAGTTAAAAAAAATAAAAAAGAAAAGAAAAGAAAAAAAATAGAGAAAAGCGGATAAGGGGAGAGAGCTGCAGATTTTGGAGAAAACCAATAATGCTCTAGTGGCCATATCTCTGAAATCCACCGTTGGATCATGCTTATTTTTGGATATGTTGTTCTCATTACAATCCTCTACTAACTGATCGGATCGATTGGAAGGAACACAATCCGGTTGACAGAAATCATCATCTGGAATTTCATGGAAAACAAAAAGGAAATGCACCTGCAGGGCAGTTTGGTCGCCGATCGATTTATCTCTCTTCCACCGTTGGATCATGCTCATTCTTGGATATGTGGTGAGCCTAGATGTTACCTTCATTCTGGACGGTGGAGATCGGAAAATATTTCTTCAGCAAGGTTGCGTGCATGTTGAACAGTAGCTCATCCATTTTCAGGTAAGCTCGGTTTTCTTCAGATCTAAGGAGATTAACCGTTGGATCATTATGATTTGTAGATATGTTATGCACAACTCTGTGATATGTAGTCTGACCGTTGTGTTTGAAACAATAATCATAGGTTGAGGACTTATGGCCTTTTGAATCTATTGCTAGTTTTGGCAAAATGTAGTAAGCTTGATTAAATACATGTTTTAATGAGATTAGAATTGTGTGGGTGTAGGTTTTATGGAATATGTAATGGTAAAATATGTTCTTGTTATTAGTATTATTATAGATTAATTGTGTATTCTTTATATGAGGGGAAGAATGATTATTGTGTAAGAATAGTAAAGAACATTGCTATATGAACATGTTGATTGAATAAAAAGCTAACTTGTTGGTTGTGTGGATATAAATGGGGTGGAACCATGAAGAAATTGAAATGAAAGAAATTTGGAAAATAAAACATATTTAAAGCTAGCCATAAGTGTTTTTAGCAAATGATTAGTTAATGAAGGTTGTCATGGATCCCAATTAATAGGGTGAAATTATTGTTGTGATAATGATCTGAGAATATTAATTGTTAAGGTTTGCCGTTATGTTTAATCGCACGAGGAGAAAGCGAAAGAAAATGAATAGTTCATCATGTTGTATTAATAATAATAATAGGAGAAATCTTAAAAGGAATGAGTTTCCTTATTTTGGTCTAATCTTGCTATATTGTAGAGGTAGGAAAATTGTTTGAATGTTTTGCTTTAGAATTGGTTTGAATTTGTGATTTAATGATGTCAGATGACCTTGGATGATGTTGATTTTGCATGAAAATAAGTTGGAAGTTGAAAAGGATTTCCAAGGAATGAAAATCCTCGTTGTCCAAAATTTTAGATATAAAGAAGGGGTTATTGTGATTGTTGATTTTGAGCCTTAAAACAAAATAATTTGGAATTGGTTTCTTCATAAAAGTTGTATCTCTATGTTTAGCTTTTCATAGAGATAAATCACGCCTAAAACTGAGTTTTACAACTTTAGTTATGATTAAGACACTAGATAGTGTTCTGGGTTGGTTAAGTTTAATTGATCGGAATTAGACAATTTTTAATCGTTGCTTGGAATTGCTGTTAAGTGATGGTTTTGATAACAGAATTATAAGAATGAATATAAACATTAAAATGAGTAAGAGTATGAGATCTTAAAAAAAATTCCTTTTGATTAGTTTGAGAATACTAGTTGAATGAGAATTAAATGAAGATTTGATGTTAGTTGTATTGTTGATATAAATTGAATCCCTGGTGGTACAGGAAAAGCTGTGGGGGCTGGACAATTGCATGGAGTGGCAGCACGTGCACCTATTCTAGGTAGGTGATCCATCACCTTATTTTGTAATTATTAGTTTTTCTTAAATATTTGTGTTGTGTGTTTAATTGATGTTAAAAGAATGAAACAAATGAATAAGTTGAGTGATTATTACAAATGAGAATTATTGGTAATTTAA
>Ga0325404_1008187_pt1 | contig 10794 bp, 10 predicted proteins | sample PopdelMetagenome_18_FD_205664 | JGI IMG/M metagenome (GOLD analysis project Ga0325404, IMG submission 205664) | Populus deltoides microbial communities from Bellville, Georgia, United States - Xylem-Control-R1 | ecosystem: Host-associated > Plants > Phyllosphere > Stem > Wood/Secondary xylem...
GGACGTTTAAGGGGTGATAATATCTTCCCTTTTATGTAACCAGTCTCGGACCATAGAATCTCTGTTGACCAGTTAGGGTTCCTAGTAACCGTAATACTAGGTGGCGACTCCTTAAACAAAGAATATCCCCATTAAAGAATAGGATGCCAGAAATCTGTTCTTTTCCAAAGAATTAAATTTTTAAGGTCGCCGCGATGTCGGGTGTGACAAAGTTAGTAAATGATGGCCCAATGTTTGTTGAGTTATCATTTGCTTTCGGACCCATGCTGGAAGGTTTTTGTTTTTTCTTACGTCCCATCTTCTTTAGATCTCCACTACTATAACCCCTCTGTTGATCCAGCCCGTCTTCGTCAGAGAAGCAAGAGACTTGCTGCACATCTACAGCTCTACAGTCAGATGTAGCCACCTCAACGTAGTCATAAAGTATTAGGGCTAAACGGTTATCAACTTCGTACGTACGTTCATTAGATAAAGTTGCGAGTCTGTATAACCCTGTAATTTTAGGGTAGAGGTACAAAGGTGATACGACAAACTTGGTGAATGTGCTGTCAATATGATTTTGGTTGCCCAACGATCCGATGAAATCATATTCAAATTCGACACTTTGTCTTGTAGCTATGTGGGTCGGTGTTTCCCTAATAGTTTCTTCATAAATATCATCTTCATCATCATCGGAGAGCATATATGATGTGTAGAGTGAGACATCCATGAAGTGTTTGATTGTTGTGAGAGAAGGGATGAACTCACCTTTTATTTCTTTCAAACTAACCTCAACCTGTATTCTATCGAGCTTAAGAATCACTTGATCATGTAGAGGTTCTAGCTTTGTGGTTCTAATAAGAGCCCTAATACCTGATATGGACCCATGACTAACACAAGATGTGTCATAGCCAATAATATCAATACAGTTTCTATTCCAACCTTCAATTGGTAAGCCAAATATGGTTATCCAAGCAAATCTATCATAGACGCTAATCCTTTCTTCCCACTGTCGCAGATTGCTGAGAAGTGAATACAATATAGACCCTTCACTCTTATTTTTTTCCGCTTAAACTAACTCGTTCATAAAGGTAATGATCATTTGGCTAACTCCTAAGAATCGAAAGCTCACAGCTTTGTCAATTGATTTAAAGACTGTTGCCTCTAGGGTTGCTACATCAACATTTGGCAAGATATTTCCCACTAAGCTCCTATATAGCCATTCCGTATCCTCATCCGTGGAGCCATAATGTACCATTCTCCTTTCCTTCGTGGCCATTTGTGGTTTTGTGGATGTGAGTATCTCAGTAAAAAATCTGTTATCTCTAAACATAAGCTTGGGTTTATGAGGTGGTGCAGGCTTGGATAGGGTTTTGATGTTGGCAAGGAAGGTTTAAGGGAATGGTGTTTAGCTAGGTTCACTCTTAATTTGTAGGTATTGAACCAAAGATTACTGGCTTGATCACAAAGGTCAGAAACAAACAAGGGGGATAATATGTCCACAAAACCAAAACGTCATCTGAGAACTGTTTTGTCGCTTGGATAGAAACAATTTGGTAACCTGGCCGAACTTAAAGAAGGTCTTTTTTAGGTCTTGATATTCCACCACTGAAGGAAATCTCTCAAAGAACAACTTAATATGGTCTGAATCAGAAAGGGTAGTGGCATAAGGTGTCAGGCTAAGGTTTTTTGTGGTAGGTGCAGAGGGTATGACAGAGGGAGCGGTAAGGTTTCGTGTAAAGGTAACAGGGTGGTCTGCAAGTTTGGAAGAAGCTAAGGTTGCTGTAGGCGGTTGGGATGGGATTTTAGCATATTGGTAAGAAGATTTGTGAAGGTTTAGGGTTGATGTTGTGATGGTGGGCAGGGGAGGGTTTTTGGTGATAGGTGCAGAGGGTATGACAGGGAGAGTTATAGAGGATAACACAAACATCTCATAGAAGGTAGCCCTGTACTCAAACATATATACAACAATGATTGTTGTGTGAAAGGTATTGTAGCTTATCTGCAATTGCTTTGTTTTAGGGTTTCCTTGTTTCTAGAAATTTTTGTTTCTAGAGGTAGCATGTGATGTGTTTCACACACACACACACATTACATTAGAACTGATTGGTTAATAATCCACATCCAGAAATTGACAAATACAAATAAAAACACCGATAAAATTTCTACTATTTGTAAATTACAGTGACATTTACTAACAAACTATTTCCTCGTTATGCCCCTCAACATATACCGACAAAAATTTTAAGTTGGTGTATACCTAGAGAATTATAGTTTGAAATAATGGAATGAAAAAAATGACGTCTCATTATTACAAACGGTATTCCAACAAAATGAACTCGTTGCTAATATCCATTGGTAGTTTTTAAGTTATAGTCAAACAATCAACCCCTTCTCCCCCTCCCCAATTTCTTCTTCTTCTTCTATTTTTTTTGTAAAAAAACAACAATCCCTTTTTTATCACAAACCAAGCTCTCATCATCACAAATATGGCCACCTCAACACACATTTTGTTAGCTTCCTTGTTCTGAATCAAATATTTTTGAAGATTCTCCACATCAAGTAAGCAAAACTACCCTTTTTTGTTGTAAATCATTTTTAAAATCTTAATTTTTTTTTAGCATTTTGATGTAGTATATGTAGTTTGTTTATGTGTTTACTTGTTTTATAGCTTTCTCCCATAGAAATTTGTTGTATGAATGTATGATTTGTACATCTTAGGGTTTGTTTGAGATTTTAAAAATTATATTTATTTGTAATTTAATAAAATGGAGTTTGGTTTTGTGACTTAGATGTTTTGTAATGAAATAAATAATGGCTTATTTAATAGGTTCATTTCATATATTATCAATTTTATTGTTAAGTTTAAAATTTTGGTAAATATGAAGGAATTTGAATTTTTGATAAAATTAATAATGATTTAAGTTTGAATAAGTTTGAGTTAAACCAGTGATAGATAATTAGTTAGTACCTATAATTTGTTTGGTTCACATAATTAATTAGTACATATTATCATCAATATCTATATAGGTTTCATATAAGTAATGGATGATCGTTCGTGGATGTATTGAGTTGCACTTGAAAGGTCATGGAAGATGGATTATTGTAATGCGGTTGAAAGATTTATTACCACGCACTATCAATTCTAAAAAAAATTAGTGGAGGCGGTATTATACATCCATGTAAGAGGTGTAAAAAAAATTCTCAATAATATTGTTACGATTCATCTTCTACAAAAAGGGTTCATAGAGAAATACTTGTGTTGGTTTGCACACGGAGAACCATATGTTCCTTACAAGACCATGATAGAAAGGATAATTGAGTCAACTTCTAGTTCTAGCAACGTGCATGAAGTGGTAGATGATAATAACAATCCCTATATGAATATGGTTATGGATGTGATTGGGATGGATTAGGGTGATGCAAATGAAAGTTCAATCGTAGATGAAGAACCAAATGAGATGTGACCATGTTTTTCAATCTTTTAAAAGATTCAGATGAACCATTATAAGATGGGTACACAAATCATAGAAAATTATCAACTATTGCACAGGGGTTTACCATAATGTTAAATCATAGGTAGAGCGAGGTCGGTTACGATAGAATCGTTGAATAAGGGAAAAACATTTTACCTGAAGAGAATAAGCTGAAAATAACTTCTATGCTACTAAATCCATGATGAAACTCTTTGGCTTAGGATACTAGAAAATTGACATGTGTCCATACTTATATATGTTGTACTACCTTGAAAATGCAAATTTGACTAAGTGTAGAACATATGGGCATGTTCAGTTTAAACTCAAAACTAGCAGGGAAAAGACTCTTGTCGAATATAGAAAAATTAGAAACTTCTTAATCAAACATAGACTACAAAGGTTATTCAAGTCTTTAAATACTACTAAGCACCTGACATGTAATCATTCACATGATATGGTAGATGGATTCATGGTGCATCATTCTGATGGTGAAGCATGGAAACATTTTAATGGGTTGCATTCTTAGTTTTCAATGGTACTACGTAACATATTTTGGGTTATGTACAAAGAGATTCAATCTATTCAGGTCACTTGATGCACTATATTCTTGTTACTTGATGATACTCGTTATTTTCAACTTGCCCCTAGGGATGTGTATGGGGTTGGAATTCATGTTCTTATCTACAGTCATATATGGTCCTAACAATCCAAATATGAATATAGATATTTGTCACCTTTAATAGACTGATGTTTTTTTTTATGGTTATGTTGAATACATCATCTTTCTCTTAAAATGATAATCACTTATCAACTCGCCTCTTAAAACTTTGACATTAATCAATAGAATGTCTTATGACTCATATATGGTATTCCTATTTTGCACTTTTGAAGTACCAAAAAGGGAAAGGTGATTTGATGGGCTCGAGTGGCAGAGGTTCCACTTAACATGCATTCACAAGGTGTTGATAAATCTTGATGATTGAAATTATAAAGAAGGATGATTTTTCATGGCGTTTTACTTTTTGACTTAGTTTTTGGGCACTTCAAGAAGTGTAATATCTAAGCTAAAACAAAGAAAAAGACATTTGGCTCTTGGTTTATGATTGATTTTAAGGTAGGACTATATGAGCCTTAAACGATCCTAAGGAATTATAAGCAAAATAGGCTTTGATTAACTTGATAAGTAATTGAGATTTTTTTTCTAATAAGACTGTGTGGATGAATAGGGAGACATTTCTATAGTGGACTTTACAGTACTGGTATTCATGTGTGGAAGCTTTCCTTCAAACTTTTCAGAGATAATTTGTTTTAACAGATCTAAATGAATGGTCTATTCTAGTAAGTTAGTTAGCTAAGCCATTTCTCTTTTTAAAACATCACCTTGGTTCTGCCTTAACTAACTTCCCTCTTTGTCTTTCATTTGTTTCTTAGCAGATTTTGACAAAAGTTGGCTTTTAAAATGACCTATGTTTCAACCTGCTAAATAAAGGTCATGGAATTATACAAAGTAAATATAAGATGCAAAAGTGATGATTTTAGTAAAAAAGAAAGATGTATATTAATTATGGACTCGCCCTTCATAGGGTGATAACTTTCATCGTTCATGGATTATATGAGCCATGATGTCATTATCATGTCAATGATGGGATCCTTATCCAATCTTTCCTAAGTTCGAGTTTTTGAAAGCCCTTCAGCTTCAGTTTAGGGTAGTTTTTTTTTTCAACTGTAACAACTCAAACTCTTGTAAAATCCCTATGTGGTCACTATTTACAACCTAATGGTTTTGGAATTGAAGATGCCATATTTTGGCCTTGCCATAGTAAGATTACACAAGGAACTCCATAAAGGTACGTTTTAACCATTATATATGTATGAGGTATGCCACTATCTAGTCACAAAGGTCTCTCGCATGCTCAGTGATTGTCTTTGAAAGTTTAATATAAGGCTTACAAGGAGTGTGGAAATAAAGACTATGGATAATATCAAATTAGTATACCAACCACTTCCAAGTAAACAATCAAGAGAGATTTGGATGGTTTCAGAAGTCTTGCACATGCTAAATCTATTACAGTACCACTACTTCCTAACATATCTTAAAGTTTAGGAGTGTGATCTCAAAGTGATGTATGATAATATATACAGGAATGCATGCTAAAAAAATAAAGACAATAAAATAGACAAACAAGCACAACAAATAAAATAACAATTGAAGAAAAATAGCAAAGTTTAGTCCTAATGTCCCTAGTGGAGTCATCATTTTTTGCACCTGACATCGCAGAGACCTTTAAAGAAAAATGGAAAAAGAACTGGTTTTATGGTATCTTGGTTTTTGGTGGGAAATGTCTTGTTTCTTGAGTCATCACCTAGTTGTTTTTTATGTTATTTGTTCTAACACACACTAAGAATTAAAATCATGCATCACACACACACCTTACAATTACAAATATTTACAGAACATTATTAAACACAATTAAACAAATGAAATCATACCAAATTAAATCTAGACCTTCTAGAAAAGGCTAGATAAAAACCCAAATGGTCGGAATGTGGTGGAAAAACCACTAGAACTTCTGGAAATGCAAGAACAATGGTGGCACATGGGCTCCAAGCACCACTGCCATTGCCGCCACGTGTTGCTACTTATGGAAAGGGGAAATTAGTGGATCTAAAACAACTCTTCTTCCTCTTTCTTTTTATGTTATTGATGAATTTCACTGTCATCTGCAAAACCAAATAATTAACACAAACAATCGGTTATGATTTTTATTTTTCTCCTTATTACATCATCTCTTTTCTAGTTTAGGTATTGTTCATTACTGTTATGAAAGAAGAAGAATCTGGTTGATTGGAGTGTCAATTTGGTTTGAACTTCTTAGTGTTGTTATGTGGCTAAAATAAGGTTGTTTCTCTTAGTATTTGACAAAGGGAAGAATAGACAACGACATGGGATGATGTGGGTAGGCTTATTTTATAATGATAGGGATTGGTTTAGGTTGATGGTTCTGCTAGAGTCGGTTAACGATTAGAGGTTGAAAGCTCTCTTCAAGTTAATGGGTCTTTGGTCTTTCAGGTGGAGGAGATAGACTTAGTGTTGTTGTTGTTTAGTGTTGATGAAGATGAGTTTTTTTAGCTGATGGTTGGTGTTAATAAGGTTTCGCTAATCATAGGGTGGAGCTATTGGTGTTGATAGGTCGATTTGCAGTGGCTTTAAGCGTATGAGCTAGTTTGGTAACGTGGTGAAGAAGGATAGAAGGCTAGTGGTGGTTGACAATACCGCCATAACAAAGAAAGGAACCAGAGGGAGCCGTTGTGCTACTGTGTGGTGAGGGCTATTGATAGTGGTTCAGTTAGAGGCATTGGGATGCTGTTGGTTTAATGGTTATAGAGATGGCAACGACAATGAAGGCCAAAAATAGTAAGTGCGACGGATATATGGATAGGTGGGGGATGATTTTCTTTTTTAAAGAGAGAGAGAGAGAGAGAGAGAGAGAGAGAGAGACCGATATTTTCTTTCTTTTTGCTTTGAATGAGAGAATGTGTGTGCAGGTAAGTGGGGAAATATAAGAGACCTTTTTTTTTCTTTATGATTTGCCTTCTTTCTTTTCAAATCGTCAAACTCATGTCCTTTTTTTCTTTCCTTTTTATCATGATTGTACAAAGTATTGTTATATTTATTTGTTTAAGAACAAAGATGAAGCTCTTGAAATATTTAAACATTACAAAAATAAAGTTGAAAATCAATTTAACGAAACGATAAAGGTGATAAAAAGCGATAGAGGTTGAGAACATGAGCACCATTTAGTGAACTATGTTCCCAAAATGATATTATCCACCAAACTACTGCTTCTTATTCATTACAATAAAATGACATTGCAGAATATAAGAACTGAGCATTAAAAGAAATGATGAATGTCGTATTGATAAGTTCAGGAGCACATTAGAACTTATGGGAGCAAGCAATTCTAACTGTCAATTATATACTTAACAAAATACCCCGTAAAAAGTTAGAAAAGACACTATATAAATTGTGAAAATGTAGAAGATCTTCCTATAAATGCCTTAAAGTATGGGGGGTGCCTTGCAAAGATAGCAATAATTGATCCTAAAAAGGTCAAGATATGACCTAAGACTATGAATTATGTCTTTATCAATTTGCATACAATAGTAGTACATATCGATTTCTTGTACATAAGTCAAGTATTGAGGATATTCATCCTAATATTATTATAACATCAAGGAATGTTATATTCTTTAAGGATGTGTTTCTATGGAAAGAAGCACGAGAAAATCATTCACTTAAGAGAATGATTGAAACTAGCTCAAGTAATCATCGTCAATAATGAAGTTGATCTTAGAAAGAGTAAAAGCGAAAAAACAACCAAAACATTTGGTCTTGATTTTTTTAACATACTTGTTAGAAAATGAATCTTGAACCTACTTAGAGGCAATGTTGATAACAACATAAAAGGAAAATTAAAATAAATCATCAATCCTAAATCTTAATTAACACAATATTTAAGGATGAAATTAAAAAAAAAAACTATCCAAAGCTAAAAAAGATAAAAATTGAAAACATTGTTCTTATCCATAATGATTTACAAAGAGGAACATTATTTCTATAATCCCTTTTAGTTTTTTTTTTTAATAAGGATGAATTTGTATCATTTAATGAATTTTAATGTAGTATATTTTAATATATATATATATATATATATATATATATATTATTTTAACATTTTTTTTTTGTGTTTTTACTTATGTGATGGGCTTTTAAAAGATTTTAGTGTGGTAATAAAAAAAAATGCCAACAAACTACTTGTGGTATAGTAAAATTTTAATCCTTTTATTTCAATTTTTTTTTAATTCACAAATACTTTTTTGTCAATTAAATTATTTTTTTGATTATCTAATATCATTTTCATTCTTTTTGGTGAAAACATTAAGGGAAAATAATACAGTCAACGTCGAGGAAAATCATGAGGATAAGAAAAATAGAGGTATAAAAAAATGGAAAAAAAAAGCCAATAAAAAAAGAAAGAAAAGAAATAAAATAAAAGAGAAAAAAAGAAATAAATACATTTGATTTGGTTATCCAATCCTATTTTTTTTTTCATTATCCGGATAGATTTATTTCCTCTTTTTCTTCCTCTTTCTCGCCCGGCATTGATCTTTATGAAAAAATTACTGAAGAGTTCACCCCAAACTCTTTCTTTATTCTTGAATTTATGAAAACCTAGTGATGTCTCCATTGGACTTTTCTCCCATGATAGATTATCACCGACTACTGGTTTCTCTAAAATCAACCTTGACATCATTTATTAGGTAACATTTGGAAACGCGGCTGCGGCTGTGTTTTTAAAAAATTTGAATTTTTTTTATTAAAATTTAATATGGTTTATACGTTTCGGATCGTTTTGATGTGATGATATCAAAAATGATTTTTAAAAAATAAAAAAACATCATTAGCATATATTTTGGCATGAAAAATTATTTGAAAAGCACCGGCAATCACACTGCTAAACACGCTCTCATTATCTTTTCTCCCATGTGCACCCCCACATGATCAATAAAGAGTCAACTTTCAACAGTAGCTAGAGCGTGGTTTTCATGTGTCGGTTACTCTTTTCTTTGATTTTGTTTGGTAATGTTCGATACCTTCTTGTATTTTCATCCATTTTAAGCATGATCATGAATATTTAACTCTGTTTTTACGAATCTTAAGCATTTTTATGCATTTTTTTCTTGATTTTGAGAAGATTGCAGTGTTAGGGTCACATTATTGTGTGATAATTATATCATTAGGGATCTTATTAAGAGTATATAAGGATGGTGATCAAATATTCTGTGGAGGAATTGGAGGGTATTAGTTTTATAATTTATTCGATTGATTTATCTCTACGGTATAACAATTTGGTCCCAATATGGAGTTGTCTTTGTTGTGTTGATTATTTAATTATTGACATGAATTTTTTTTTTTATTTTCTTGAAATGATTTCTCAAATTGTTGTCGGTTTTCTTGCACGAGATTCTCTTGAAATGATTTCTTAAGTTATTGCTAATTTGATTTTTCCTTGTTGTGAGAGAGTTCCTTGAATGATTTCGAGCAGGTTTTTTAAATAATTTTTCAATCCATTGTTGAGTTGTTCCTTCTTCTTTTTTTTAAGCTGAGTTTTGAACTGTTTTTCTGGTCCTTGTAGACATAATTTTGTTCATTTTTTACTACAACTTTCAAAATATTTTTTTAAGTAATTGTAGAATTGTTCTTGCATATTTTTAAATAAAGTTTTAAATTATTTTTATGGTCATCGTTGAGCTAGTCCAATTTGGCTTTAAGTAGAGTTTTCAAATGAGTTTTCAATTCATTGTTCAATTATTCAAACTCGTTTTAAGTACATTCCTTAACATTTTAGGGTTTTCGTTGACCTAGTGCTTTTTGTTTTTTATTAGAGTTTTCAAATGATTTTTCAATTCAATTGTTGTAAGAATATTTAAGAGAGTGGTTGTGGTTGCTTTTCAAAGTATTTTTTTTAATATTCTGTAATTCCGTCGATAAAATCACCTGCAAAAAACTTCACGTCAGCGAACCGTCTTTTTTTTTTAATTTTGAATATTCCGGCGGTAAATACCGATCGAATGTGTCCGTCAGTATATACCGGCGGAATGACGGACGGAAAAAATTCTGTCGGTAATTGTGACCTCAAATTACCGACAGAAGTATTCAGTATGTAAGGCCGTTGGTATTAGGCGAATTTCTGGTGGTGTTTTTACTCAGAAATGTATCAAAATAATATATTTTTTATTTTTTAAAAATTATTTTTGATATCAGCGCATCAAAATGATTTAAAAATATAAAAAAATATTAATTTGAAGCAAAGAAAAAAATTAAATAAAAATTATTTTTTTTCAAAAACGTTTTTGAAACGCAAAAATAAACATAACATAATTGTTCTTAATTTTATAGCAGAGTTCAGAATTGTTTTCGTGGGGTTTTTTTTTTTTTTATCCTATACATTTTTTAGTAGAGTTTTTTTTTATGATTATGTCTCTAAATTTTTTCTACTTGTTTTCATGGAGAATTATTAAATATTTTAAGGTTGTTGCTAACCTGTTTCTATTCATTTTCAAGCAAATTTCTAAATTGTTTTTATGATCATTGCTAACCTGTTTCAATTTGTTTTTTAATAAAGTTACAAATAACTTTCAACCTCTACCTTGACGTACCAATTCTGAGAGCTAGATGAGCTTAAATTGTTGCAATTTGATTTCATTTCTTCTGTTAAACATCATTATTCAATGTCCCATGCCACAACTAGAATAGACTGGATGAAATCTAAAATTA
>Ga0325404_1008188_pt1 | contig 10794 bp, 9 predicted proteins | sample PopdelMetagenome_18_FD_205664 | JGI IMG/M metagenome (GOLD analysis project Ga0325404, IMG submission 205664) | Populus deltoides microbial communities from Bellville, Georgia, United States - Xylem-Control-R1 | ecosystem: Host-associated > Plants > Phyllosphere > Stem > Wood/Secondary xylem...
TTTTAAAAATAACTTTTTAAAAAACAAACGTAGATATATTTCCATCCTATTTTTATATTTGGAGTCTTTCAACTCATGGAATGGTAAATCGGAGATGTCGGGTCTCTTGTCGATAGAGGCCCGTAAAGAATGGCCCAAGAAGCAGCCCCCTATACGAGCTTAACAGAACATGTAACTAGAACAAGGCAAAACCACATTTATTGTACTTTATCCATCTACAAATTACCATAAAATGATAGAATTCAACTGCTCAGAACTGTTTCAATATTACAATAGGAAGTAATAGATCATAGGCAAAAGACGGGAGTGCTATACCTGGTATTCTAACCTATGTACATCAGTCAAAACAAATACGTAGCCCTTGTCCTACATACCTTCAAACGAATGAAGGAACAACAGTAAAACCTTCATGAGAATGAAGGGAACGCTGGTGAAAGATTGCCCGGAAGCAATCTTTCACTATCAAAATTGAAATCTAAGAGCCGTCTGCCAATAAGTACAAGACTCCCTGAAAAGATATCACAAGAAGATGATCAATCTTGATGCACAAGGATATCACCAGAAGATGATCAATCTCGATGCACAATGATATAACTAGACGATGATCAAAGTCACTGCACAGGTTGTCACCGAAGGTAGTGACTGTATTCCTCCTGTTGGTTTACCATAGAATACTGTGGAAATATCATCAGAAGATGACCAATCACCGCATTGACATAAGAGTTCGAACTCTTTTCTCTCTCTCAGCCTTCCTAGCACTAGGAGTCCTCTTCATTTTTCGCAACTCCTCCATCACTACTTTCTCAACTGTGTCAATTGAGTTAAGGAGTTTCTTCTGGGGTGTTAGAGAGTCTGGATCCCCAGAGGCTTGGTTTGTAATATGCTGCAAAATTTTCGGCACTTTACCAATGGTAGAAGAACAGCCCTTGACTGCAGCAGTTGGTTTTGGGGACATAATCCTGTTGCTGTGCTCGAGATGAGCAACTGGTGTTGCCTCAGAAGAGTCATGATTCATTCGGACTTGAGGCATTGGGCTCCTGATTTCTAGGCCATCACTTCCTCCCAAGCGTTCCCTTCTCCTTTCAATGGCCTGATCAAAGAATTTCCCCAACATTAGTCGAAGAGGAAAATAAACAAAACCAAAACCCATGAACTCTATTTCAGCAACATTCCCACCTTACTTGAACCATAACAGGTCAATAAAGGTTCCCAGTTGAAGCCTCTGAGATTAGAGAATGAGTTGGCCTTTTGCCAACAAGGCAGTGTGCATTATTTGACAGCCCATTTAACGTGGGCACTCGAGGTGGACAATGGGGATTTTTATTCAAAACCAGTAAGATTCTGTTCTTTGACCAATTTGACAAAACACGCATGCGAATTGATCTAAAAACCTAGGACACAGACTTGAGAGCAGCCCGTCCCGCCGCAGTGACAGGGGGAATAGAGACCCCCACACACATTTCACTTCACTCTGCAGGGACTGAAATGAAACCATATAGAACATGCAGAAGTTTATCCAGTAGTCTGTTCCACTCAGTACTCAATACACACCAGATATCATAGCATTGATTGTTTTGAAAGAAACCGGCACAAATATTTTCCTCCATTTCATGCAAAGACCAAGGTTTCTTGAAAATTCAATTACATGAAAGCCATATATTTTATATTCCTCGGAATCAAAACTAGACAGGCAGCCTGAATATAAGAAAAGCAAATTTATAGTAGCAATATTGTCAAGAATGATCCATGCACTTCAACATCGCTGCTCTTTTGAAACCAAACGTTCCCAATTAAATTATAACCAATCAACACGAAAAAAAAAATAATTACCCTAACAACAGCAGTGACATCACGAAGAGGAGTCCTAGGGTACCAGGCAGGTAACACACTATTTGATCCACGACCCCTTCCTCTTCGGGCACTCCCAGGTGGAGGAATATTTTCTCTGCCCAATGGAGTCCGGCCACCTCGGCCCCTTGGAGTGCCCAAACCACCTCTTCCACGCACAGTAATGGTACCCGCACCCACTGTTTGAGTTCTTGTTGCTGCGTTTGGTCTAGGAGAACCAAACAGCACCATGTCAAGCTCTGGCTGGTCTTGATAGACACCAAGAATCCTTGATTGTCTTCGAGCAGCAAAGAGTGCAGCTATGTCTACTGGGCTTGACAATCTATCTCTTGATACCGGCATTTTTAACTGAGAAAATTTGACCAAGCTTCTGTTAGATTGACTAGTAAAATAGAATATTACACAAGTTTAATTTACAAAAGAGAAACTGAGTTTGATTCTTCAAAGAAAACAGAGATCTCGGATTTGTGCAAAGAGAACCCACTTACTTTCCATGAAAATGTAAAGATTCACGAGAAAATGAAGGTTTTCTCGGAAAAATAACAAGAGAATAATCAAACACGGTTTTGTTACATTGATCATTGAAGAGAGATGCAAAATAATTTACTGGGTACAATAAAGAACCTAAGCCTAAGGTTTACATTTACCATTTCAAGAAAATGAATAATCTGGGGTAACTATAAAACCCACTCTCCTCTTCTCAGAAAATAAAACTTTCCAGGAAAATTAGCGTTTCTTTCACTGCAAACGAAACAAAAAATAAAAGAAACAGAGATCTCCCACATTTTCCGGGTAAACCTCCCATTTCCCGAGAAATCTCCCAGTTTATCATCATTCAGACCCAAATTCAATTTCTTGCATGAAACAAGAAATCTCCAGCGACACACTCGAGGAAATTACATTGTCTTAAAATCCATACCCCTGATTTTAAAAGAAGAATAAGAATCCAAAGAAACCAGGATAAAAGCAATTAACATGTAAAAGAACAAAACGAGAACCAGATTTTTTTTCTGCTATAAAATGATAAATCTCCAACAACCCAGATAACAAAATAACATTTCAATGGAACCCAAATGAAAGAACAGAGAAATGAGAAGAGTTTCTTGTTTGCTTGGTTGTTACCTTTGAAAGGCAAGAAACACTAGGGTTTCGGTGCTTCTTTTCTATGAGGGAAGAGGGGCTGTGTTTGGTATCTCTGCAAGTGTAAAGAAGAAGAGAGAGAGCTTTGTTAGCGAGAGAAGAGATATTGGCAAATTCTTTTGAAATGAAATATGGGCGGTCTTATAGCAGGTGAAATTTTTCTGCTTCTAAAACTTTTCAGGCACGTGTTACTCAAATTTTGAAATTTGCCCACCGGCGGGATACTTGCAGTTACGTTTCTGCCCCTAAAGTTGGGCTTCTTCATTGAGCCATGGCTTAAGAGATGGTTTTTGGGTCAAACTAAAATGTGAGCCCACACAGATTTGAAACTTGAGATCAAATTATACATTACTTTTACAAAAATATAAGATATATGAATTATTTTTTTAATAGATCATATATTTTTATTAGAAAACATAAAACAAATCCTTATATATCTAATGATTTTTCATAATTTATATATTACATAAGTATATATTCCATGAAGATGATGTTAAGAGTATGGGGCATGGTTTCTGTTTTTAAATGGTTTTAAAAGTGAAAGTTTATTAAATTTATATTTTTTTATTGTTTTTTAATATTTTTAATGTGTTGATATAAAAAAATTTTAAAAAAAAATTATTTTAATATATTTTTAAATAAAAAATTATTTTAAAAAACAGCACACATCTCAGATACACCAAATAATAATCTTGAGGGTATAGCATTGTGTATTTTTCTAAAATATTTTACAAATATTGCTATATAGACATAATATATTGTGGATAAAATAGTGTTTTTATCATCTTATTTAAAAAAAAAACTTATATGCTATTAGCAATTATATTTGTAATAAAATCATTTTGGTATTTTACTTTCTAATTGCATACTAAAATAACACAAATACTTTTAAAAGTAAGAAATTACTAGGCTTTCATAAAAGGCTGTTTTGTTTTATTTTCGTATCAAAATATATAGTAAAATAACTTATTTACTCTTATAATTAAAAAAAATTAATGGATGTTGGGATGTTTTCATTGTTTTTTCTTTTGTTAAGCACAATAAAAGGACATAATTGTCCATAAAGTTAAAATGATTTACCTTAGGTTAAAGGGTATGTTTATTATTGTGCTACTAGTTTTCTTGTTATTATTAGATCAAACTAAAGACAATTTAGTCCTTTAATAAATGAAAAGTATTTAGAAAAAAAATATGATGGTGTGCATATCTATCACTCCATTGTCTTCAAGTAGTGTGTGAGGCTGAATTTAATGGATAAAAAGATTGTTTTAAGGTGACATCTGATTCATCTCAGTATTTCCTCCATGACCCAATAGCACGTGCACTAAAAAGATCTTCTATTTGGTGTCAAAGATCCTTTTTTCTTCTTTTTTATTTTCTCCATACCACTAAGTGCTTGTGCTCTGCCCTTAAATTTTTCAAATCAACCGCTAAACTTCTCTTTTTTTTTTATTTGGTCTCTATTCTTTTGGTTATTATTTATTTTATTTGAAATAATTTATTAACATAAAGTTTTGTTTCAATTTCATCCTCGTTTAATTTTCTACTTCATCAAATTTGATTTTTATTCTTTTAATTACTATTTATGTAATCTGAGATAATTTTTAGAATTGAATTTCTTTTTCTTGCCATTTCATCCTCCATTTTTTTCATATTAGATTTTATCCTTATTCTTTTCATTTTTTTTTTTGTAAAGATTTTTATATAGCTTTTTTTTTTACTCGATTTCATCATTTGACATATAATTAGTCTGAATTTGAGTTTTTTGGTTAAACCCCTGTCTAGGATTTCACAAGCTGTAATTTTTTAAAATTAACCTAGCTTTAGGAGGTTTGTTCGGGATTATTTGTTTTTTTTTTCATTTTTTCTAGTTAATTTTTTTTTTCAGTTTCATCTTTCAATATTTATTTTATTAGAGACCGGGATCTATTTTTTTCTGCTTTCTATGTCCTTTGTTTTATTTATTTAATTGAGTTATCCCAGGTCCTTTAATTTATTTTTATTTGTTAAATTTATTTTTTAAAAATAATTTTTTTCCCATGAAAGGTTTGATTTTTCTCAATAAACTCTTTTGGTGGTGGACGATGTCCATAGTGAAGTAACGTTGAATCTTCGGTGATCTTTTCTTCTTTTTTCTTGTTCTGAGTATGATATTAGTGGCTCATTTTTATTTAATTGTTGCCAAATGATTTTTTCTAATTCATATGCTATCATTACCTACTATTTAAATTAGATTAATAGATGTTATTGAATCCATTCAAGTTCGTGATTTATATATCAATTTTTTTTAAAAAAAAACACTATAATTACCTGAGCATCTCTTTTATAAGTTAAAAAAAATTAGACTGCGGAGGACACCACTCTATTTAGATACTACTAGTATATTGACTCGTGTTCCGCGGTGGGTTAATATCAATTTTTAAAAAAAATATAAAAAAATATTAAAAGTATGGAGAATGTTTTAAACCCCTTGGATCTAAAAGCTATAACAGACCCAAGCCACTTGGGTCTGACGGCTATGCCAGGCCCAAGAGACATGGGTTTAGCGGTTTTGACAGACCCAGATTACTTGGGTTGGCGCCCTTTTATTGGGTCTCGCATTCCCTTTCAGACCCAAGTCCCCTGGGTCTGGTATCTCTACCAGACCTTGATTCCCGGGTCAAACCCAAGTAAGACCTTATTTCTATTTTTATTTCAATAGTAATAATATTTTTTTCAAATTTATTAATAATTATATTAACAATAATGAAAAGAAAAACAACAATAATTTTTAATTTTACCCTTCAAATCAAAGATATGATTTTTTTCAATAGTAATAATATTTTTTAAAAATTTATTAATAATAAAAATAATAATATTAAACATGTTTGGGCCAAGTTCTTATAGTTTTTACCCTTCAAATCAAAAATGTGGTTTTTCTTCAATAATGATAATTTTTTTTTCAAATTTAATAATAATAATAATATAACCAACGTTTCTTGGGAATGACATCATTTTCCAAACCCAAGTAACTTGGATCTAAAGCCCTTGTCAGGCCTTAGCTAATGGGGTTCGGTCGTGTCACACCTAAGTTCCTCGGGTCTGGCCGAGCTAGACCCAAAAACTTTGGTTCTGACAATCCTTACCTGACCCAAGGTGCTTGAAAGTTGAAACAAACGAACATAAAACAATTGTGTATTTTAATTGTCAAAATAAAAAAAAAACACAAACAATAAAAAAAACATCTCGTGAAAATATATAAAAAAAATTAAAAGTAAAACTACTATTATAATCTATAATAAATATTTTTTTAATTTACAATAATTTCCCCACTTCATTTATCTTTTGTTATAACTAGGATATCCACTTTCTAAAGATTACATGTAGCATTGTTCCGAAAAATGGAGACTAGAATAGACAGCATTCCAAAAATCAAACAAATTTCCAAATTGGAAATTAACTAGAATTACATGCAACAACCCTTCTTTTCAGAATTCTGCGCCTGTGAAGGAACCAAAATCCTAGTCCCCTTGAAGACACCTGGATTTCCATCCGACTCATCATTGCCAGCAAGAGTTTTCTTGCTGATTACCCTATATATTTCTGTCAGCACTGTCCAAAAGGCAGTTTCAACATTGGTGGCCTCCAGTGCTGATGTCTCCATAAAGAAGAGATTCTCTCTCTGAGCAAAATCCTCAGCATCTTCTGTTGGAACTGCTCGAAGACTTCCCAGGTCACACTTGTTGCCAACGAGCATGATGATAATGCTCTTATCAGCATGACCCCTCAGTTCCTCCAGCCATCTGGCCAAGTGATCGAATGACTGACGCTTGGTCATATCGTAAACTAACATCGCACCAACTGCTCCCCTGTAGTATGCACTCGTCACTGCCCTGTACCTGACAGAAGAGAAGAAACAGTTCAAGCACAAATTCAGATTTAAGCGTACATCGTCTTAACTTTCTACAAACACAATGGAAGAGCTCTCAGTTAGCAAACTGCCAGTGTTAGGCCTCAATCAGGGTTAAGGTCGAGGTCAACAGCGACATGGATACCCGATCAGAAGCAAACAAACAGTTAAAGAAGGCAGTCAAGCTTTTATTTTTAGTATTAGTGTGCATAATAAACCATGTTCAGATAGACAAGGAAATATTACAACCATAATTTTCATACCAAATAAGCAACGTGTTTGATGCCAAGTTAGATCGCTCATGAACTATAGGCTAGCATGACTTCAGAGGAAATAAAAGCATGAACCGAGACTCCTTAGTGATGTTAAATGACATGACTGATATAACTGATAATGGTGTTCAATTAGTAGTGAGAGCATGATGTCACTGTCGAAAGGCCTTTCAGTTCATGACATGACTGATAGCACTGATAACGGGATTCCGGATTGCTTCAAATTAAATGAGAGAAAGTTCCTCGATATGTAATAAACAAGGCCATAGGTCTTGCAGAACTGTTGATTTGTTACTGTTTAACAAGTGGGTTCAGTGTCAACACCATACAAATAAAAAGATCAGACTTTGTTTCAAGATTAGGAAATTTTAAAGCATCAATTGTTTCCTGAAAGGTGGGTGAAAGAGCTTCAAGTGAAAAGGACACAAACAAAAGAACTAAGATGTTTATCAAGGCTGTGTTGGTCAAGATATTTGGAGAGTCGCATAGAATGCCCTGTGTGTATGATTAGATTCTCTTAAACAAGGCACAACGCAGAAGGACTAACAAAAACAGGTCCTGAGAAATAATGACAGAGATGTAGAAAACTTTCAGACAGTTGAACTTATACATCCACAGAAATCATGCCAAGGGGAGTTTCATATTGCCATAATAGCAAGTGTTCAAGAAATCTAAAATGTAAGATCTATATTTTTTTTCCCATGCGAAAGCCAGATCATAAATTTTCAAGCTCAACAACTTATAAAGTAAGAATTGAGTGTCGTTTGTTGAGGGGGTGAGCCGCATGCTCCTCCATGACACTTCATTTATCTGCATCTTGAATCTGTAGCCTAATGGCTACTGAGTTTGGATTACTATAAGAGGAAAAAAACGGAAGTATGGTACTGTATTTGATGCCAAACCAACCTTCAAGCAGGTGCTAACTAAATAGAAGCAGGACACAGCAAGGAGAAAGATGGGATACAAAAAAGAAAAAGGGTTTAAAACAGAAAAGGGAATGGTGAAATGGTCATCCTCTAACAAGCTTCCCTCATTAAGCAGCATCACCCACATATGTTCTTGTGTTTACATATGAAGTCGAAAGGAAAAGGAATTTGCTTCGAGTTTTGATTGTGAAAAAAGTACAAGGAACCGAACCCCAAAACGCATGAAAGTCAAAATTTGAGAAAGAGAGAAGGTGATTCTTGTTCATATAAAGCAACCATTTGAATCTTAATGAATATTTGTCTCGGTTCTTAGTCTCCAACCAAACCTTATGCATACTCTTCATTTTCTGACTATCAGAAACAGGTATTCATGAAATCCCTCGTATTTTTTGTCTTCCTTATCATCCCTTTTCCTCTTTTTGTTTCCCTGAGCGGAACCAAAAAAAAAAAAGTCCAACCACAGGACTACTTACATAACGAAGAAGCAACCTCCAGAATAGTCCACTACGTTATTCAAATTGAGTTACTGCTATTATATGTTAGACGTGAACAAATGGCAGGATCTAGACACTGAGCCCTGACCCTCTGACAAGGAAGCCTGTTGAATTATTCAATTTATTAACAATTTTAGAAAGCCATACCAAAGGAAATGTTTCACCTTGTCATATACAGTCATTAATTTTATTTCTTCAATTGTAAGCTCATTCACTCGATCCACCATAGCATTATCTATGTTAGACTGGAACATATTGAAGTACATATTTTCCAATCTGATTTTTAATCTTCAAATAAATAATACTCAAGCACGTATCGCGAGTGATCTAATATGAATCACAACAGCAAAATATCGAAAGAAAGTGTCTGAAAAGTAAAAGCATACCTTTCTTGGCCAGCAGTGTCCCAAATCTGTGCTTTGACCGTCTTGTTATCCATAGCAAGCGTTTTTGTCTGGAATTCAACCCCAATGGTGGCTTTAGAATCCGCATTGAATTCATTTCTTGCGAACCTCGCAAGAAACTGTGATTTGCCAACTGCTGAATCTCCAATTAGCACAATTTTGAAAACATAATCAATCTTTTGATTGTAATCTATATAATTCGACATTTTCAAATCCAAAATTAAATCCCACTAGATTCCCTCCTCAAAAACATATAAAACAATGCAAAAAAAAAAAAGAAGATAGAACTTGTTGTGATCTGTTGTCAAAACAACATTATTTGTCCATGCATTAAAATCAATAGGAAGCTTTAAAAAAAAGATCAAATCATGGCTAGCAAAAGGGTAAAATGGGAATGATAGGTGGATGATGAAGCAGAAATGGGAATTGGAATTGAGGGTTAGGGTTAGGGTTTGAGAGGGGGAAAAATGGAGTTTGGAAATGGTTGGTTTTGATTGTGAAATGGCTTGCGGAGAGGGACAAGCGTGCGAGTAAGGAAGAGGGAGAGATGGAGGGAAAGACCAACGGCCAGTGCGGGGCCCATTAACGGTTTGTTGTGGTAAAGGTTTTTGGTGCATTATAGGATACACAGATATCTCCTCATTTGAAATTTATACAAATTATTATATTTACTTGAGTTATATTACTTATTATTATTATTATTTTAAGTGACTACAAAAATTTGTAGAATAATTTATTAATAATATTCACATCAATAAAATTATAATAGAATCTTCGTACGCATGGTCGACTACTAGTTTATAATGATAATATATTAAATTTATATGCAAATAGAGTAAATTAGTATTAAAAAATAATATAAATTATATATTGTGGTCTCACTAACATAAAATAACTTATATATTAAGTAAATAAATAAAAAACATTTTATTTCACATTGAAAAGATAAGAAGTTTTGTTGTACTTTATAATATAAGAAACATCAAATCAATAGATTTATATATTTAAGGGAATATATATATATATATATTCAAATTAGTTAATTAATTACTTATGCATGATATCTTTTACCAGGTTATTTTGTTAATTTGACTAAAAAGTTGTTTTTTGAATTTTATGGACATATTGATCTAAAGAGTTATGTTTTATAAATATCATTCTGATATTGGTAAAAATTAATTAGAAAACAATCTTTTTTTATCCCTATTTTTTCTACAAACTCTATGTTTACGCTTTTCATAAATAAAATAGAAATTTTTAAGAAACTTATAGAAGTTATTATTTATAAATTTAAGCTTTTATTGTATCTTAAAAGTTTATTGTTTTAACCCTATAATAAATATAATAGGTATAATTAATACCTTAAAAATTATGATTTTTATATATTGAAATGTGTTTGATATACCTACTGACATAACACTTAACTAATAATTTAAATTTTTAGATTGAAATAGTTGTTTGATAATTAATACCAGTAAGTTTCATATTTCAGGCAAGAAACTTTAATTTAGCAATCATTATCTCTTGTTTCAAGGGTTTTGAACTTTAATAAATTCTTGATCAATCTCCCTTATACTTGTTCATGATGATCCATTGTTACTGAACCAATCATAATATGAGCTATCCATAGGTGAAGAACTTGTTGCAAAACTCTGCCTTGGATAATGAGGAGGCAAATCTGAATGCCTCTGTGGACAATTTACAAGATTAACACCATCCTCTCTTACTCTTGCAGCAAGTTTTCTCTCCAAACACTAGAAAATTCAAAACAGACTTATCCTCGACTCGATCCATTAACAGCATGTGAACTTGGAGCTAACC
>Ga0325404_1008191_pt1 | contig 10791 bp, 7 predicted proteins | sample PopdelMetagenome_18_FD_205664 | JGI IMG/M metagenome (GOLD analysis project Ga0325404, IMG submission 205664) | Populus deltoides microbial communities from Bellville, Georgia, United States - Xylem-Control-R1 | ecosystem: Host-associated > Plants > Phyllosphere > Stem > Wood/Secondary xylem...
GAGCTTCTGTGCCTTTCTGCTTGACAGCTCCACCTACACCAACTCTCTTTGGTGTCTTCGCCTTTCATCATAGGCGGTCGCCTTTTATCACAGGCGTTTGCACCCCCTCAATTAGGTGCTTCTACAATAGCTCTCTTTCCATCTTTGCATGCATTGGAAAGGTCTTCGCCTGTTGTCTTCATCAAGAGCATAAGAGACTTCCTGTTGTACAAACTTTAACAGTCTCTGCTCTAAGCTTCATCTGGGAACACTTCTTCTCCTTGCACCTGTTGTCTCATTACAGTACCTCGTTGGATCCTACGGGTACTCCTGCACAATCTCCGTGTGCCCTCGTGCAATTTCTGTTCTCCAGATTTCTCCCTATTCCTTGCTTATGTTTGACAGCAGCTCATCCTGTCATAACACCTGTCCAAGTCAAAATAGGGTGCCAATCTTTATCCCCTTGCTGTATTCCTCTTCCATTATCAGGGTCTTCATCAATTCTCCCCTCGAGAAATCACAGTCACCGAATCTAACTTCTTTGGAGAAATCACCACTCCATCAGATCCTTGAACCTTTGGAACCCAACTGTTCCCTTGTGCCGTCATCCTGCTAGCCTTCAACTGTTTCATTACAAACTGCTATATATACAAAAATAGTACCGTATGGATAATCCTTCCACTAAGCAAGTTCCCAGGAAAGATTGGAGGGGTCACACTGGTCCCGCTTAAAACTCAATCTCCTAGACAGAACTTCTTAGGCCATATCTATCCATCGTACTGTCTTTTTGTATATACAACCATTTGCTAGCTTTGTTGCGGCTTTCCTTTACAAGTGATCTGGGGTATCCCAATTTTATACCTGATTTCTCAACATCTGGCGAGACTACCAGTTCTTAGATTTGTCAAGATTGGTCTTTATCAATTTCCACTCTACACCTCAAATTGTCCACTTGATCGGGTGTCCAGAGTGTCCCAATTTTACCTTCCCTCAAGGCAATTCAAATCTCCCCACTTAGCAGTTCAACACATGTAATTGGGTAAACATGTGCACCTTCTTCTTCTTCATCTCCATCGACTACCATGATGACCTTCAGATGCCTCCTAATCGGGCAATCTCTTTTTTTAATTCACCACCGCCTTTTTGGTCTCAAATCTCAACGATCGGACCGTACCATTGCATCTGGAACGATCAAATTAGCTGGCAACAAGTCTGAAATCGTCCAAATCGCATTTCAGACGGCTAAGATTTGATCAAAAAAATTCTGGCCTGATGAACGGCCCAGATTCAATCTCAGATCCGGTTGCACATAGACTCTGCTGCACAGAATCTTATCCCTTGGCTCGCGGCTCGGCTTGGCTTCAAAACGGCTCGGCTCGCGGATGATGATGTGGCACGTGGGTCCCATTTTGCTGACGTGTCTGCTGACTGGTCGATGATGTGTCTGCTGACATGGCATGCCTACTGTGCATGCTGACATCACACTTACATCAGGCTGATGTCATCCCTGGCATGCCTACTGTGCATGCTGACATCACAATTATATCATGCTGACGTCATTCATATCCGGGTCAGCCATGTGGGTCGAGTCAACTGGTATTCGGGTCGGGCAGCCCATCCAGGCGAAGAAGACGCGTGGCACGCGTGGGGCGCGTCTGCGCGCGTGGGCAGACGCCCTGCCGGAGAGTGATGGAGAGTGCGGCCATGTCCGACGTCCGATTTTGACGCCGTTTTCACCAGTGGCTTCATCTCGGCCTCCTCTACACAGTGGTATGGTCAAAACACCATTTTGAGAACTTTTATTTTTGAGCAAAAATCAAACACCCTTTAAACCATGTGCTCTAATACCAATTGTTGGGAATTCCGACGGTGATGTTCTGATATTTGCTCATAGGAGGCAAAGCACACTGATACAATATTTTACGTGGTTCGGCAAAACCGCCTACATCCACGGGAGAGAGTCATTGTATTAGAGATAGAGAAAGGGTTGCAATACATACATGTAGAGGAGGAGGATTACATCCACTCTACTCAACTCATTAACTCATCTTTGCTGCACTTGCAGCAGCTGCAATGGCAACAAGGCTACTGCCATTGCAGCTCTCTTTCTCTCCACTCTCTTGCACACACTCACATTTTCTCTCACAACTTTGCTCTCTAAAATCATGCCTCTTTTATAGGCATCCATGGTGCTGCTCCACTTGTTCTTTTGTCAACAAAGGTGGCTGCCAACTCCTACTCTTCTTCAACAAAGGTGGCTGCCAACTCTAGCTCTTCTTCAACAATAGTGGCTGCTAATGGTCAATGGTTGGTGCTGTCCATTTTCTGCACATGCAATGGCAACAACCCAACGGAATCCATAAAAGAACTGGGAAAACGTAGTAGGTTATGGAGTCCTAGGGATGTCAATCTGGAGCAACTAACTTGGTTGTCAAGAGATAGAGCAGAAGAAATAGTCGAAGAAGAAGAAGAAGGAAGAAGACAAAGAAGAAGAAGCAGTGGAAACACAGAGAAGGGGTGAGGGAAGAATTACCGAAAGAAAAGGAATTGGTTCAATATTATTCCATGCCTGCATCTGTTGCAACAGAATGCTATTATATATACAGAGGAGCCTAACAACCAGCTCATGACTTCTTTCCTTTCCACGTGACTCATAACAGAATTATAAACTCTATAAAACGCATCGTTTTGGACTTAATGACTTACTCTAAACGCACCGTTCTATCAACTGTTCCTTTAATTTGAATTTCCCTTCCGTGTGAACCCATTAGTTAGTTGCCGCCCTGTAACAATTGCCCCTCCTTCAAATGGACCTTGTCCTCAAGGTCGAATTGTGGAAAGTGGAGGGCGAGCTCATCAGCAAACTCCCAGGTAGCTTCTGCAGGTGTAAGACCAACCCAATGAACAAGAAGTTGGGTGGCTGCTTGTAGATTCTTCTTGACCATCCGGCGATCCAAAATAGCTTGTGGAAGGAGAAGAGGTTCAGAAGGCAGAGCAGGCAAGGTGGGGTGCACCTCCCGATTGCCCACCTTCTTTTTCAACAGTGACACATGAAACACAGGGTGGAGGGATGCAGAGATGGGTAACTTCAATTTATAAGTCACGGTACCAATTCTTACTAAAACTTTATAGGGACCGTAGTATTTTGAAGCTAATTTTTGAGAATGTCTGTGGCTTAGTGTTTTCTGTCTGTATGGTTGCAGTTTGAGGTAGACAAAATCGCCAATAGAAAATTGTCTTTCACTTCTGTGTTTGTTTGCAAGTTGAATCATTCTATGCCATGCATTCTGTAGGTTTTTCTTGACTGCCTGTAGAATTTGTTCCCTTTTACATAGAAAATTATCCACTGTGTCGACAAGTGAGTCTTTTGGGAAGTAGGGAATGTGTAGAGGGGGAGGGTAACCGTAGAGGATTTCATATGGGGTGGATTTGGTGGCCGTATGGTAGTTGGTATTGTATCACCACTCGGCTAGGGACAGCCACTGAACCCACCGTGTTGGTGAAGCACTTATCATGGAACGCAGGTAGTTTTTGAGACACTTATTGGCCACCTCTGTCTGGCCATCTGATTGGGGGTGGTACGCTGTCGAATAACATAGTTTGACGCCTTGTCTAGCAAATAGCTCCTTCCAGAAGAGACTAAGAAAGACAGTGTCCCTGTCACTAACAATGATGGCTAGGAACCCATGCAATTTGTAGACATTGTCTAGAAACACTCGGGCTACAGAACAGGCAGTATAGGGGTGTGGAATAGCCATAAAGTGCGCATATTTGCTAAATCTGTCCACCACCACAAAGATAACCTCTCGTCCTTCAGATTTAGGGAGCCCCTCCACGAAATCCATGCTAATATCAATGAAAGGAGCTGTAGGTATGGGAGGGGTTGTAGTAACCTAGGAGTGCATGTGTTTTCAGATTTGTTTTGTTGGCAAATAGGGCATTCCTTGATGTATTGTCGAACATGCTTTTGCTGGCCCTTCCAGTAAAACCCACTAGCCACCCTTTTTGTTGTAACAGTAGTGCCTGAATGGCCCCCTGTAGCTGAATCATGATAGAGAGAAATGATTTGAGTTTGAAGAGGTCCAAGGTGGCCTACCACAAGCTTACCTTTCCTGCATAGGAGCTGGTTGACCCAAGAGTAGTGAGGATGAGAGTTAGGCTACAGGGTTAATTCTTGAATAAGAAGTTGTACAACCTTATCCGTCTGCCAGGATTCCTTGATGGCTTCCAAGAGTGTAGTAGAAAGAGAAGAGACTGTTATTGTACTGAGAGTTCCACAGGTCACCCTTGAGAGGGCATCAGCAACCACATTGTCCTTCCCCTTTTTGAACTCAATCGCATAGTCAAACCCAAGGAGTTTGGCGAGCCACACATGTTGTGATGGGCACGTCACCTTCTGTTCCAACAGATACTTGAGACTAAGATGATCAGTACGTATAATAAAATGCCTACCCCATAAGTAATGTCACCATTTAGTAACTGCCAGTAAAATAGCAAGTAGTTCCCTTTCATAGGTGGAAAGTGCCTGTTGTTTAACCCCAAATGATTTACTAATGAATGCGATTGGGTGTCCTGCTTGCATAAGGACTGCCCCCATACCCCTGCTGCTAGCATCTGTCTCAATGATGAACTGTTGAGTCAAGTATGGCAACGCCAGGACTGGAGGTTGAGTCATCGCGTGTTTTAGTTGATTGAAGGCTGAAGTGGCTTCCTCATTCCATCTGTAAGCATCCTTCTTCAGCAGCTGGGTTAAGGGTTTGCAAATGATACCATAACCTTTAACAAATCTCCTGTAGTATCCAGTTAAACCCAAAAAACCCCTTAGTTGTTTAATATTGCATGGAAGAGGCCAATTCAAGATAGCCTCGATCTTATGGGGATCAGTCGACACCCTTGCTGCCGAAATGACATGGCCGAGATACTCAACGTGGGGGCTGCAAAAAACACATTTGCTGGCCTTGGCATACATCAGGTTAGTCTGTAGAATTATAAAGACAGTCCTGAGATTGTCTATGTGCTCTGTCATGGAGTGACTGTAAATAAGAATGTCATCAAAGAAAAGAAGAATAAACTTCCTCAGTTGGTCCCTAAATAAGTTGTTCATTAGACTTTGAAAGGTGGCAGGAGCGTTAGTCAAGCCAAAAGGCATGACCAAGAATTCATAGTGCCCATTGTGCGTCTTAAATGCAGTCTTGTAGATGTCGTCAGGAGCCATACGAATCTGGTGGTAGCCAGAGCGGAGATCAATCTTAGAGAAAACTGAGGCACCCACCAATTCTTCTAGGAGTTCATCTATTAAAGGAATAAGGAACTTATCTTTGATTGTGAGCTGGTTTAATGCCCTGTAGTCAATGCATAATCTCCATGATCCGTCCTTCTTCTTGACTAGGACGATTGGGGAAGAAAAAGGGCTATGACTATGTTGAATGGTTCCTGAGCCCAACATTTCTTTAACCATCTGTTCTACCACATCCTTTTGTAGACTGGAGTGTCGATAGGGTCTAAGATTGACTGGATTAGAGCCTTCCTTAAGAGGTATATTGTGATCATGGCTGCGAGGAGGAGGCAAGCCCTTTGGTTCTGCAAACAGCTCCTGGTATTCTGCCTGCAGAGAGGTGAAAGTTGTATTTGCAGCAAGGCCAGGCTGTAACCCAGTGCCCCGTTCCTGACTGTTAATAGAGCGTAGGCTGCACATATTAATTTCAGAAACCAAACTAGCACTACATAACAAACCATTAAGTTGCTTTAGTCTGACAGTTTCCATGGTTACTGGATCATTTCCCTTGATAAAAACCTCTTGACCTTGCCATGTAAATGCCATCCCCATTTCTTCATAGTTGCATACGATGGTTTTTAACGTAGCCAGCCATTGAATGCCAAATATCATATCACAATTTTTAAGATCCAAAGTAAATACATCAGTCACAAAATCAACTCCTTGGATGGACCATTGGAAGTTGCTACACACAGAAGTGCAAGCCATGATCGCACCATCAGCTAACTGCACTGTTAGAGCCTTAATGTTTGTAAGATTACAATGCAATCTGTCTGCTACGTGATTGCTGATGAAATTGTGTGTACTGCCAGAATCTATCAAGATAACTATAGGCTGTTTTTCGATCTTGCCTATGACCCGCAATGTGTTAAGGCCAGTTACTCCTTCTAAGGCATTAAGGGATATATGAGGATTATAAGTGTTAGGGTCCAGGTCAGTGGCTCCCTCTTCTTCACTACCCTCCCCATTATCTTCCATAATATATAGTGAATACAGTTTCTTGTTTTGGCATCTATGCCCCGGTATAAACTTCTCATCACACCAAAAACCAAGGCCCTTAGCCCTCCTCTCATCCAAGTCCCTATTTCTGATGGGTCTAGTGGTTCTTTGGGTAATGTTGGGGTTGTAAGGTGGGTTTGGTAAGAGACCTGCTTGTGGTGGTTTAGGGTTGGTGCTTGGGAATCCGGTGGGAAAATTTTTGTTGTAGCTAAAAGGGGTAGCAAGTTTGTTTGGGTAAGCGAAGGTGGTTGGGTGATAAGTCTGTTTGTTAGGATTAGAGCCATAACATCTATGGGTGAGGGTGTTGTCCTGTAATCTAGCCAAAGTATATGCTTGCTTCAAAGACTTTGGCTTAAACATCTTGATCATATTCTTAACCTCTACATCCAGCCCTCTTATGAAGAATACCAAAACATTTTTCTCAGAAATTTCAGATCGATTCCAGAGGATATCGAAATCCTTGATATAGGTTTCTAAGTCATTTTTCTATTTAAGTTCAATGAGCTCCTCTAAAGGGTTTTTCTCTCCCCCAAACCTGCAGCATAAAGCTTCTACATATTCTAACCAAGATACTACCCGTCCTCCTAAACTTCTCATGTAATTTTGGTGCCAACATAGAACCATGCCATCTAGGTAATAGGAAGCTAATTTGAGCTTGTCTTGCTCAACAATTTCTTCTACATCAAAGTACTGGTTACACTTATAAATCCATTTAAGGACGTCCTCTCCCTCAAAAATAGGAAACTCTCGTTTTGGTCCACGTAATTGATAGTGAGGAGGAGTACCTTCATTAATCCAGTTGAAACGAGCAGGGGAATCTCTTGTGAGGGGAAACTGAGGAGCCTTAGGTAAGCTGCACTCCCCTGAAGATAGCTGGGTCTTCTGCAATGCTGTGTCTACCCGAGAAACAAGGGCATCCATAGCCTCTTTAAGTTCTCTGAAGCGTGTATTAGCATCGGCCCTAATATCATTAAGCTGTTGTTGGATGTGATCATATGCTTGGGGTTGCTCTGGATTGGTGGTTTCATCCACCCTTCTTGCATCTTGGGATCTCGTTTGAGGAGGCATTTTGAGTATGAAGATGCAGCTCTGATACCACTTGGAGCAACTAACTTGGTTGTCAAGAGATAGAGCAGAAGAAATAGTCGAAGAAGAAGAAGAAGGAAGAAGACGAAGAAGAAGAAGCAGTGGAAACACAGAGAAGGGGTGAGGGAAGAATTACCGAAAGAAAAGGAATTGGTTCAATATTATTCCATGCCTGCATCTGTTGCAACAGAATGCTATTATATATACAGAGGAGCCTAACAACCAGCTCGTGACTTCTTTCCTTTCCACGCGACTCATAACAGAATTATAAACTTTATAAAACGCATCGTTTTGGACTTAATGACTTACTCTAAACGCACCGTTCTATCAACTGTTCCTTTAATTTGAATTTCCCCCCGTGTGAACCCATTAATTTGTTGCCGCCCTGTAACACAATCAAGTTTTGACAAAAAATATGGTGAGTGTCATGTATGTGAATGCTTAAATTCTTTCTTTTCTTGTTTCTTTTTCGATATTTGGTCTTTAAAGTTTGAAAGTATTCACATATGACCTTGGATTTGTGTTACTTATCATGCTTTATTTTCTCCTTCCTGTGATCTTTAGGGAACCGAAAAGGTTGAAGGGATATTCTTTGACACCTCTAAAATAAAAGAAATCAAGTTAAGCTCTAAAGCTTTTGCGCGGATGTATAATCTTAGATTGCTCAAAATTTATAATTCTGAAGTTGGAAAGAACTGTAAAGTGTACCTTCCTAATGGTCTCAAATCACTTTCTGATGAGCTGAGGTATCTCCATTGGGATGGATACCCTCTGAAATCTTTGCCATCCAATTTTCATCCAGAGAACCTTGTTGAACTTAACCTATCACACAGCAAGGTTCGAGAACTTTGGAAGGGGGACCAGTTATGGTTTGGTCACTACACATGTAATCTTTCTCCTCTTTCAAATGAATTTTAAAATGTACAGATACTAATTTTATTTTTTGTTATCAATGCTATGATGGTGCAGAATCTTGTGAATTTAACATAGGTCAACCTTAGTAATTGTGAGCATCTAACTGCAATTCCAGACCTATCAAAGGCTAAAAATCTTGAGAGATTGAATCTTCAATTTATCTTCAATTTTGTACAACTCTGAAAGTGGTTCCCTCATCTATTCAATTTCTAGAGAAGCTTGTTGATTTGGATCTGAGAAGCTGCACAAGCCTTTTGAGTCTTCCAAGAATCATTAAATCGAAATATCTCAAGGCTCTTAACCTCTCTGGCTGCTCAAATCTCAAGATGTACCCAGAAACTACAGAGCATGTGATGTATTTGAATTTCAATGAGACTGCAATCAAAGAACTTCCCCAATCTATTGGACATCTGAGTAGACTCGTTGCTTTGAATTTGAGGGACTGTAAACAACTTGGGAATCTTCCAGACAGTATTTGTTTGTTGAAGTCTATTGCTATTGTTGATGTCTCTGGCTGCTCAAATGTCACCAAGTTTCCGAGCATACCAGGGAATACAAGGTATTTATACTTGAGTGGAACTGCAGTAGAAGAATTTCCATCTTCTGTTGGTCATCTCTGGAGAATCTCTTCTTTGGATCTGTCCAACTGTGGAAGGCTCAAGAATCTTCCAAGTATTGGATCTGAGTGGAAACAACTTTGTTAGACTGCCTACAAATATCAGTGAACTCTATGAGCTGCAATATCTTGGCTTACGCTATTGCAGGAGGCTTGGGTCATTACAAAAACTTCCACCACGGCTTGCAAAACTAGATGCACACAGCTGCACATCTCTGAGAACAGTCCCAAGCTCATCAACTATAGTTGATGGAAACATTTTTGAATTCATCTTTACTAGTTCTCTCATGTTGGGTTGAAAATTCAGCTATATGCCAAAAGGCTTTACAGTGAGGTCTCTCTCTCTCTCTCTCTCTCTCTCACACACACACACACACACACACGTTCAATCCTGTCTTATAATCTCTTCACTCGTGTTTTAATGGATGTATAGTTGAGCATGTTTTTCATGGTGCAGATTTCATCAGTAGCTGCTGGGGTATCTAGTTTTTGCTTCCCTGGACGTAAAGTTCCAGCGTGGTTTGTCCAGCAGAATTCAGCAGCTTCTGTGACAATTCAGCTAATGCTGGTGGGCGGAAAAACCAAGAGATGCCGTGATAACAAGCGTGACAATGAGGCGGAACCTGGTGGTGTTGGCTATTTGGAGACAAGCAATGTCCCACCTCCACTATATGCTTAGTGGGAATACCTAATCTCCACTTAGCACAAGTGGAGGCAAACGGTGGGCATAAATCATGGCATGATTTATGCCCTTCACTCCTAGCTTAATATATATGTATGCTCAGTGAAGAGCTTGAGTGCTGGTGTGTGAAGAACGCAGAGAAGAGTGAAAACACAGAGAGAAAAACGTGAGAGAGAGAGCTTGAGTTGAGTAGAGAAGATTTTCTCCTCCTCCTTGTTTTGTTGTTTGTATTGTTTTAAGCTTGATTAATACAAACCAGTAGCTCCGTGGAGTAAGCAAGTTGCCGAACCACGTAAATTTGTGTGTGTTTGAGTTCTGGAATTGCCCAACAACTGGTATCAGAGCTTGTTCTTGAAAAAGAGGGTGTTTGATCCAAACTCAAAAATCAAAGTTCTCAAAACGTGTTTTTGACATTACCATCGGGTAGAGGAAGAAGAGAAGAATTCACTGGTGAAAACCCGGTGAAGAACCGACGTTCTGCATGACCGCACGCTCCAACACGCGCCAACGACAGCACTGCCCATGCGCGACCACTCGCGCCACGCTCTCCACGCGTCGTCCTCACCCGATTGTCTGCAACTGAACCGGGTTGACCCGCCACGCCAGCAGCCAGTCATCAGCCACGCCAGCAATTCTGCACAGTCATCCGCAACGTCATCAGACCAGTCAGCAGCCACATCATCAATTGCCACGTCAGTAACAAGAGTGCGTGTATTTGCCACGTCATCGAATGTGGGCCCCGGATTGATTACGTGGATGCCATGTCATCACATTGGGTTTTGATTCAGTGTTTCGCAGACACTATTTTGGCCTGACACGTGGCTTCATCAGCACCGTCTGTTGACCTAAAACTTTGACTGTTAAGATCTGAGCCATCCGAAGTCCGATTGGGGTGATCTCAGTGTCGTTTCCAATAGTTTTGGCCGTTCCGGACACATTTGTAAGGTCGGATTTGACATATTCAAATCCGAGACATATTAAAATGGCAGATGAAATAAAAGCCACGGGAATTGAAAAATTTGATGGAACAGATTTTGGATATTGGAAAATGCAAATTGAAGACTATTTATATGGGAAGAAACTTCATCTTCCTCTGTTGGGGAGCAAACCAGAAAATATGCCAGAAGAAGATTGGCAAATTCTTGATAGACAGGTTTTGGGCATTATCCGGCTATCCTTGTCGAGAAGAGTTGCTCACAATGTTACAAAAGAAAGATCCACTGCAAGACTAATGGAAGC
>Ga0325404_1008196_pt1 | contig 10787 bp, 8 predicted proteins | sample PopdelMetagenome_18_FD_205664 | JGI IMG/M metagenome (GOLD analysis project Ga0325404, IMG submission 205664) | Populus deltoides microbial communities from Bellville, Georgia, United States - Xylem-Control-R1 | ecosystem: Host-associated > Plants > Phyllosphere > Stem > Wood/Secondary xylem...
ACAAAATCGGTGGCCCCAGATTGTCAAAGTAGGACCCTCTAATAATACGTGCCTGTCTCTTTAATCATTTGATGGGCTCTATATGGTGATCAATCCTGTGGCTACGAAAGCATCATCCATGATTGTAGAGTCCCCAAGCATCATCCATGACTTCTGATAGGGTTGGCTAATCTGGACAACTAATTGCGTGGCTCAGCTGAGAGGTCCAATCATTGTGAGAAAAGGGCCCATGACTGAGTGGTGAATTATATATTTTCAGGCCCAACAGGGTGACATCCTGGGCCTTAGAGAAGAGGGGGGAAGTTTTGCAACGCTAAACATCAAATAATTTGTAACTTCCATGGACAAAATAATTTCAGCACCTGTCGGTTAACTGGATTGCATGAACATACAATAATTTGTAAGCGAGGATGTGCAATAGCCTGCATGGACCGAGAAAATAAAAATAACGAGTTATTCTTTAATCTGTATTCTCATTTCAAATCATATATCAATTTAATCCTCAAATCCCCCCCCTTATAAATGTGTGCTTCACATGTGTTATTTTTTTATTATTAATATAAGTATTTGAATTCGCTTATATGCATCTCAATTAATTCCACAAATTTTAAAATTAATGATTATGAAAGTCTCGAGTCATCTTAAAAAATTTAAACTTGTAATTATTGAAAAATAAATCTAAAATTTAACTGATAAACTTTATATGTTTAGAAAGTGATAGCGTGTTAGGACACAAAGATCAGTTATGGAATTTAACGAATCTCACGAATTAGGTGGTTGATCTCCTACGTGCTGTGTCGAGTAGGTGGCATGCAGACAACAATTGTTCAACAACAAAGTATGCAATGCTTTCCTTTTCTAGGTTTTGTTGGTCAAGTGTATTTAAGGAACACCGTTCGAATTGATGCATTGACAGCTTCGTGAAGAAAAAAAATCACAACTTTCGTCAGAATTAAAATAAAAAATTAATGGAAAAGTAAAAAGTAAACCACTTTTTAACACCTAATTAAAGCAAGCTCAAACATACCAGCGCAAGGGGACACACGAACACGTGTCGGTGGTTGATGTCCCGCTCTCTCCTCAACTGCTGGGTTACAATCATTCGACAAGGTCGTCAAGCCTGTGATATTATAAGCTCGGTGATGGGTCCATTTGCTTGTCTGGGAAATGTCGGCCTCATGTTGTTGGAAATTCCTGTAATTCATCCAGCTCTTCTTGTTTTTTATTCCGTGTTTATGTTTTAGAGTAAAAAAACTCGAATGTGCCGTGATACAATTTTACGTGGTATCACTTGCATGCATAAGTTATTTAAATTTTTAATCTGTTTATTTTAAAATAGAACTTTTAAAAACATAGTTATAAAAAAATATTTTTTATTATTAACATAAATATCCGTGCTAACTTGTGCGCATCTCGACTAATCTCACAAGTTTTAAAGTTAATAACCATAAACCTTCAATAGCCCTAAAAGAACTAAAACTTGTAACTATTAATATTAATGTGTATATAATAAATTATGGAAAAACATTAAAAAAATTAAACATGCTTTTTGTAAGATACTGTTAATCAATTGAATATGTAGTGCACTTGGAAATAGAATTGATGAGACAAGACACACACCTCCCTTTTGTAAAGAAACTACACGAATGTTCACCATTACACGTGTCAGTGCTGAACTCAGCTTCTTCTTCTTCTTCTTCTTCTTCTTTTTTCCATCCCATGTATAATGTTATGCTTCCCCCCTCTAATTAACTACACAGGAATCTATAAACAGCATGGATGGAAATGATTTCAGTTCTAACCGTTTCAAAAATTATATAAAAAAATTATTTGAAAATATATTAAAGTAATTTTTTTATTTTTAAAAATTATTCTTAACATTAAAATAATTAAAAAATATAAAGAAATTATTTTAATAATTTATTCTTTAAAATTTTCACGAAACTAATGGAATTACATGTAACCTTTAGCCATTTAACGACATAAAAAACAATTACATAAAAGATAGATAAACACAGAAAGAGAATAAAGATATATACAATCACCAAAAGAAAATGATAACAATTCTTGTATAAAATAATATTTTTTTAATCTGCCTTTTCCTTTTCTCTCCCAACAAATGACATGGTATGACCCTTTTCCAAACACCCATCACTAGTAACCCGACCCGTGTAAGGTTTGACTCCTCATAGGCAGCAAGCACGTGTCACACGTTAACAACTACTTCACGCCATCTCTTAGTATGTTTTTTTCAATTAAGAGGCCCGACTTTCCAGAAACTTCCGAGAACTCCTGGCTAGAATTAACTGATTAATCTAGCGGCTCATATATAGCCACGTGTTCGTTGAACCCACGTGAGCATCCTAGGTGGCACCTTCATTTTCTTGAAAATGATACGCCCCTTTTATTGCCACCATTTCTACAGTCTCCATTACTTGCCAAAAAAAAACGCACAAAACCCCAAAATTTCGTCCCAAAATAAATAAAAAATAAGAAAAACTAAAAGGAAAAACAGTAGCGAGTATTGGAAAAAACAATTTCCAATAAAATTTTCCGCGAGTATTGATATATCTTTCATTTTCTTCTGCATATAAAAATATAATAAAGAATGAATGGGGAGGGAAAGGAAGAGGGGGTGGTGAACATGGATGTGCACAATGAGAAATTGGTGTATATGTGGGGATATTTACCTGGTGCTTTGCCACAAAGGTCACCGATTTTGTCTCCCCTTGCTGTTAGGTCTACTGTGTATGCGTGGAAGGACGTCTGCGGCGGCGGTTGCGGTTTTGCCATGGCCATTTCTGGTGATTTTTCTCTTAAATCTCTTTCAATTTTCTTTAATTTTTTTTCTTGGGTGGTTCAGAGATTACATACGGGAATGACATTAACTTGGGTTATGATGGAAAAATGGAGGGTTTTCCAGTACATTTGATTTTCATTCTGTTTGGTTGCCGAGAAAATGTGGGAAAGGGAGAGAGTGAGGATTTTGTTTTTTACGTTTGTTTTTATTCTACTTTGGTACTGGTGACGAGCTTAACTGGGCTAAAATGGGAATAATGAAGGTATTCAAGTGAGGTTTTTTACTTTGATTGGTCCAAATCCTCATTTTTGCATTTCTATTATTTAATTTTGTCTCAATTTGCTTTTTAGACAATTTCAAGTTAAATTAAGTTGCTTCTGACATTTAATTTCAGGGGATCAATTTTCTTTTTAATTTCAGTTTTCAATGCAACAGTATTCACTTTTCACATTAAAGAAAGGAAATTTAGCTTTTCTTGGATGCAAGCCATCTTTTTGTTTGCCCCCTTTCTTATTTCAACATTTTGACTATGATTAGACGCTAGAATTGTTTTCTTGCTGTAATTTGCATTCACTTGTCATTTGAAGCACCTTTCATTTCTGTTTGGCCCCTTCTTGCTTTCCTCTTAATCGAAGCTTGAGATAATGCTTATAATAAGATTTATGGATGCGCATAAACTTTACTTTTTCTTGCTTCCCTTCGAAACTAATAAAAGCATCATTTCATTCCATTCAATTGATTTTTCTACTTGATTTAGAAAATAGTAGTGTTTGACTCATGGTTGTTGTTTAATCAGAGTCCGGAAAGCTCATTACATGGGGTTCAACAGATGATCTAGGTCAAAGCTATGTCACATCCGGGAAGCATGGGGTAGTGCTGCACCATAAAACACTTCAACTTCATTCCGTATGTGTTGATTAATTTTACATGTTTTAGAACTGACAAACAAGTTTTTTTTTCTTTTTCTTGTTTAAGGAAACTCCTGAGGCTTTCCCTCTCCCAACAGAGGCTTCCATTGTAAAAGCTGCGGCTGGCTGGGCGCATTGTGTAGCAGCTACAGGTAAATAACTGTATGCAAGGGCACTGTTGAAGTCTTGCTTTGATAAATAATTCATTATGCATCATATTACGTTGCCTAAAATGACTAAGCTTTTTTTGACTTCTCAAGTACAGAAAATGGAGAAGTCTATACATGGGGATGGAAAGAATGTATTCCCTCAGGGAAAGTCTTTAGTGATCCATCAGGGGCGGGAGGAATGGAGAAGGATGTGTTTGAAAGGCAGAATCTTTTTTTTACAGAGCAAGGTACTTTCCATATGGTACCTTTTCAAACGCAGTGCACCAAGTAATTTACTCTTAGTAGGCTAATGTGTGAATGGTGATCATTTGCAGGCAGCCCTCGCTCTCAAGGTCCGAGGTCCAGTGGTGGAAGTGGAACTTTGTCTGGGCTTGATGGTAGAGGAAGTAAAGATGAAAGTACAAAGAGGCGGAGAATATCATCAGCAAAACAAGCAGCTGAAAGCTCATCCAATGGAGATGAAACACCCTCAGCTTTCCCATGCCTAGTAACACTTAACCCTGGAGTGAGGATTGTCACTGTTTCTGCTGGCGGGCGCCACACTTTAACATTATCAGGTAAGTCCTCACCTGGGATAGTGCTGTGCTGACTCAGTATTTTCATGTGTAGTTCTCTATTCAAGGAAATCATGGTAACAAAATGATAGGCAGTATGAAGCCTGAAGCCATGGAAGATATTTTATGTAAAGCAACTAAGCAAGACATTTGATGTATCCTAATTTTCCTGAAGTTTCAGATATAGGACAGGTGTGGGGTTGGGGCTATGGTGGCGAAGGGCAGCTTGGTTTGGGCTCCCGAATACGGATGTTGTCCTCTCCTCATCCCATACCTTGCATTGACTCTTCTTATGGAAAAGAGAGAGATGCAGTGCTTTCTCAAGGGGGCATGACTTCAGAGGGACAGGGTTTTAGAGTTCCTGGAACTTATGTTAAAGGGATCGCTTGTGGAGGTCGACACAGTGCAGTAATTACAGGTACGATTGAATGATGATGGTCTTTTTTGATGATCGTACTGCTATGTTGAATTTGTTATTCAATGAACTAGCAACATGCTTTAGGAGCATTTGAGCCCTGCAGTTGGTTTACTTGTATCAGGATGTGCAACAACAAGATTTATGACCTAGACTGCAAGTTTTGAATTCTGGCCGCGGCATGAGTTGACCGCATGATCAATGCATACCTGTTTTCCCTTTGTTGTTTTCCTTTTTATTGTGTGTTTTATGACCTTCACATGTATTAATTGATACTTTTGGCATCAAACTTATTACAGATGCTGGAGCATTACTTACTTTTGGCTGGGGACTTTATGGACAGGTACTTTGGTCTGGTAGATGCTTGGCAGTCAATGAGTCTCTCCTGGGGTTTTCTATTTTCTGAAAGTAAATTTTTTTTTTGTTGTGTGACCTGTTCCGTGCTTTTTAATTTGAAAAATGCATTTTTCATTATTCATACATTACTTAGCTATGTGTTTCAGCGAATATGGACTTGATCTGACTGTTTATTTGAATTTGGTTCTTGCAAAGAAATAGCATCAGTAAATAATATTTTGAAAAAACACAAATCATTAGTTGCTTGTCTTTTGTTTGTGCAAGTCTCGATTAGGTGAACTCTTGTGGATTAAGTCCTGATTGGTTGAACTCTTATGCATCTGTTTTAACCACTTGAATATTAAATGTTGGGTCTGTTTCTTGACTGTCAAACCTCATTTGGATGACTTACTTTCTAACATCTTGGCCAGTAAAAAGTGATTTTGATGCCATGAGAATTGGCCTACATTTGTTATTACTGCTTATGATGCAATCTTTTCCTTGTGTGGGACACGCCCCTTATGAGCACCTGCAGAAACATTTTGTGAAGTTGCCATACTTAAGAAATAGCACCACCAAAGGAAAGAGTGGATGCACATCCGATTAAACTTTTCTATTTTGAGAATAACTCAAAATTTCATCACCAGTGATGCACCTTTGAATATCTAGGAGGTTCACTACTTTCAGCAGATTTTGCTTTGAAGTCCTTACGATATTAAAATCATCAGACTTTAAGGTTCACTGTTTTCAGCAGTTTCTTCTTTGAAGTCCTCACATTATAAAAATCGTCAGACTTTAAGAATCATCATGGAAGTATTTGAGTGAATTCTACGCCAATTTTACTGCAATAAAATTGTCAGTCCTTACATTATTTATTACCATTCATCCATGTTTACTTGCTATAGTTTAAGCTATTATGCTTTCAGAACCTTCATGCTTTGTATAAGCTTTAGTTCTTGCACATTGGTTGCAAATCAAACTTGAAAGTATCCCCTCAATTACAAGTAAAGAATTCATGTCTTGAAGCAATGAAGGTACATGTTTATGGTGGATATAATTATTCATTTCTTGATAGTGTAGTTGATTGCAAAGTTGCAGTGGATTTAAATTACCAACTGTTTTCCCCAATCTTGAATTATTAAATCCTATAGTGTTTCTGCCCATTCGGTTTCTAGATTCTGAAGTTCATTGGTTGTGCCTTCAAGATTGTGTAACTAAAGGTTCCTGGAGCATTTTTTGTTGAACCATGCTTTTCTTCTTAAACTAGCAGTTCAAAAGTTTAATCTGGGGGTGTCAGTTTCCAGCATTACCATTCTTCAGTATTGACATGTAGGTAATGTAGATAACGGTGGAGAAAAAGAAATGTAGATGTTGAAAATGAGGTCCACTCGAACAAGAGATTATCTATTTACTCTCTCTTTTCAGTGCTTATATACTTATATTTTTCTTGTGATTAATTTTATTGCTGCGTGCTTTAGCTTATCATGGTTAAAGGAATAAAATCTGTTGTTACATTGTTTTTTCAAGTGTGGTCAAGGAAGCACAGATGATGAGTTAAGCCCTACTTGTGTATCTTCCTTGCTGGGAATTAGGATAGAGGGAGTTGCTGCAGGGCTATGGCATACAGTCTGTGTTTCTGCTGATGGTGATGTCTACACATTTGGTGGGAATCAGTTTGGACAGTTGGGAACTGGTGGTGACCAAGCAGAGGTACATTACAAATTATAACCGGGTTGCTCAAGTTTCCTCTTTCCCTTGACTGCAGGATAGTAAATGGAAATACTGATTTTTGGATATGATAAAGACGGTGTGCGTATAATAAGATCTCAAAGGAAGACTAATTCGATTGCATTTAGCATTTCATCAACAAATTACGGAAAAATGTGTTGCTTAAAAAGAAAAGGTTATTAATTATTCTTCATCGCCAATATAATACTGGGGTGTGTAGATTCTAGAGTTTTGAAATTTCATTTGGGCACTGAAAGATCTAAGCACTGGTACTGCACTATATCTTAATCATCATCATTGTCACTGACTACTGACACCTCAAACATAGCTACTATGTTAGCAAATGTTTTTATCTTGAAGAATGTTCTGTGGTTAACTGTACAATTTATTGAATTTTAAATCAGACTCTTCCCAGACTCTTGGAAGCTCCGAGCTTGGAAAATATACATGCAAAAACTATTTCCTGTGGGGCTCGCCACAGTACTATAATTTCAGGTTTGTGGCTATTTTTAGGCCTCCTCATCTCCCTGTTTGGTGTTGGCAACAGACTGACATTTAATGTTTTGGTTGGGTGAAACAAAAATGTGAATGCTTATCTAAATCCTAAAAACGTAAACGTGATGACTGCATGGAGAAATAAAAGGACCACTTTGAAAGGGATAAACATATAGCCAATGTAAAACATAGGTTTTTATCATAATAAATAACTGATCAGGAACCAGACCAGTTAAAAGATTGTTTAGTGGTGAATGAGATGTTGCAATCATTGATGTATGTAAAAGATAGCCCAAATATGTGTTAAATACAACTATTTAATAAGTATATATTCACCATTCTGTTAAGTACTATTACAATACTTTTTAGACTTGTGACCCATATGCATGCTCTTAGAATTACGTTGGATGTGTATACTACATAACTATGAAGCCTGACTCTCTGCTTTTGTTTCTCGAAGAGGATGGAAAAGTGTTCTGTTGGGGCTGGAACAAGTATGGCCAGGTACTTATACTTAATCCCAATCAATCATCTAATTTGCGAGCATCTGGAATGACATTGGAATACATTCATTTCTGTGATTCATATCAAGCTAAATAAGCCTCCGTTGTTGTTTATAATATTTACCATGCACTATAATTGATATGGAATTCAGGTTCACATCATTATGTTCCAATGTTTATGTCTGCCAATTTAAGGACGTATGATTTTGTTAATGTGAAACAGCTTGGCTTGGGTGATGTGATTGACCGCAATGTTCCTTCTCAAGTTACCATTGATGGCTGTGTCCCTAAAAATGTAGCATGTGGCTGGTGGCATACCCTACTTCTGGCCGAGTCACCTACCTGAGTATCTGACTCTGCCTAGCCTCGGCACAGTTTTGTTAGGTAAAAAGTGTTTTCAGACCGCTGACATATCATTAAGATCCATGTATAGCTACTTGCAGTAGCTTGTATGCTTACACTTGTGCTCGTCCTCATTCTTTCGTTGCTCAGGTTCACCACAGTTAGTTCCATCTTTTAAAACTATTACAGTGATACAACGCTTTCAAGATGTAAAACACGATCTAGCTAGGTCCGTTGTGTATATTTTATTTAGTACCATTTGAACATTATACTGTACTCAATGTCATGAAAAGACAAGTATTGTTGTGTATAAAGTGTTATGGAGTCTGTTAACTTAATGCAAGCTTGCTATTGTGCTTCGCTCATGTCATGTTTTCAAACCGCGCTTGAGGAAAGCGAAAAGAAGTGCTGTTTTGGATACCCAAAAATGAACGAGTTGCAGCATTTCATTTTCTGGTGATCGCAAGTGGGTTGTGACCTCAGATTTTTCATGAATTTGCCCGTGATTGTGCCATCGAGGGTTACTTTTCTTAGAAGAATCTCATTTTGCATTTTCTCTTTGAGATGTGAAATCTGAACATGGACACCAGGCTTGAAAAAGTTCCCATGGGGATGGAGACTGATGAAATGTTCAATTTATAAGCTTTTCCTGACCTCCTAAAAATACAAAAACACTTTAGAATGAGAGCTTTAAGATGTTGTCGCCTCACTGAATCAGAGGGATGTTCAAATTACAATTTTTTCCTTGTATGGTAAAGAAATTTGGGCTCACCATCTTAGGATGAAGGTCACACATGTATAAATCCTGATCAGGAACAAATTAAAAAGGATTTTAATACATTCGTGAAATGTAAGGTTTTAACTTGGTCTCGTAAATTCTTATCCGCCACACTTTGTAGGACTCAAATTATAAACTTCGTATCTGAGAATCTTGGTGATAGTTTAAAGGTCAAAACCAACTAGCGTGTTCTTGGATAAAATGTCAATGGCGTCCTGCTGAATCCGGGGGCGTTCTTTTCACGGGAAGAATATTGATGTCTAGGAATATGGTTTCTTCTTAGTATTTCAGTGTTCACCACCTTCCTCGAAGCTTCTTGTCCATCCTTATCTGGCTCAACGCATACAATAATTGTCCGGCAAGGTTTGGTGGCAAATAGCAGCTGCTGACATTATGGCTATTATTTGAAGACGACTTTGAACTTTGAAGTCTCCTGGATGAGCCTGGCAGCCTGCATAGCATTGATGTGTCAAGTTTCAGTTGTGGGGTCCTTTCCTTTCTGTATATTTAAGCAAAGTCAAAATTAAAAACTATGTATGGCAACATTTTCTGCAGGAATGTGCTAAAAAATTCCCATATTAGTGTGGTCAGCTGACGAGGTTTGCTCGCTGTAGCTACTCCCCCTTCTTTTAAGGTTTTTCTTTTTTTGGGTCATGAAGGACGGGGGAACCGGGTAGAGAGTTAAGAGCACCGTGGCACGCTTAAACCTAATTTTACATCTTAATCCTAAAATCTGAAAATATTTTAATTATATCCTTGAAATTAAAAATCATTTCTGACTAAATTTGTATTCAATCTAATTGCTTTGCTAACAAAGAAACGAGAGATAAAGGTCAATATATCCCAACTGAAAGGCTTCAATGAACTCCATCCCTCCCACTCTCCTCGTTCATTTTTCCTCTGATCCGCACTAGCAAACACACAGATGCACATTACCATGGAGTTCCAAGGGATTATTTCCCTCCTTGTGAGCCTTTGAAGTAGAGCCAGCTCCTACTTGATTAGAAGAAAAAACTTGAATAAAAAATGGTGATAGAAAACAATGAATCAAACTCAAACAGCCTTCGATAATACAAATTTATATCCATCTGGGACGTCATGTCTAGGTAAGAGCTAGAGTGTCAAATTTGTTAATTAATGGATGGAACCTCGCAAAATTTAATTGTGGAAGGTGAATTCCGATTTTTTTATATTGAGGTATCAACTCTCAAATGACTCGACGTTAGAAGAGATCCGACTCATTTAAACTCTATTTATTTATGTGACACAATTTACTCTTTGCCTCGACTAAAGAATTTAAAGTATTTAATTAATATTAAAAATTTTAAATTACTTGGTCAATCACGTACCACACTCCTACATAGATTTACTAAAAACTTTACTTTGAAACCTTAGATTATAAAAAACCAATAATTTATAAAAATAAAAAATTATTTTTTTAAATTATAATCACATTGACTAACACACCACAATATAAAACTCTAGCCATGTCAAACACGTAATTAGCCACTAGTTGTCCTAAAAGATTTCCTAGTTGGATCTGACCTTTCTACAATTTTGTGGTTGGATCTGACCTGTAAATATTTATTTTTTATTTATGGTAAGGTATATGTTATGGGATATGAATAGAGTACACTTCTTGCAGGGAGATTAGAAGTGGGCTTTACCTGAAGATGCCAGTTAAAGTCAAAGCAGAGCAAGGAATTGTTTTTAGGCGGGGCCAAGACTATAAAATTTTCTTCTAGAGGGCCAAGATTC
>Ga0325404_1008201_pt1 | contig 10783 bp, 6 predicted proteins | sample PopdelMetagenome_18_FD_205664 | JGI IMG/M metagenome (GOLD analysis project Ga0325404, IMG submission 205664) | Populus deltoides microbial communities from Bellville, Georgia, United States - Xylem-Control-R1 | ecosystem: Host-associated > Plants > Phyllosphere > Stem > Wood/Secondary xylem...
GTTTGCTTTTAACAAAACATTCTCGTTGTTTGCTTTTTTATTTTCATTTATATTTATTATAGTTATTTATTCAAGCAAATGTGTTTACCACATCCCATTCGGCAAAAATAGGTGACCCAAACCAACGGTAACAATGCAACAAGAATTTGGGGTTGACTATTCAGTTGCGTGTGCGCCACTGCCGGGTTTTTTTTTTTTTTTTTTTTTTTGGATAATGCCTTTACACTTAACTAGTTTTGTGGGTCAACAGAGTGACTCATTGATTCAATTTTTTTTTTTTTAGTATAGTTATTAAACTCCATTCCCCAGCTAAAATGCCAGATTATTGATTACACGAATTAATCTCTATCAATTTGAATTAATTCAGAAAAAATTTTCAAAAAAATATTTAAAGTTTTAATATTTTATATAAAAAAATTAAAAAAACAATTCATATGAATATAATCTATACATATTATAAATAATAAAGTTTAAAATATTATTTTAAAAGTTTTTTTATCTTATATTGAAAAAATATTATGTTATTATTTTAAGTTGAAGTGTTTAAATTAAAAAAAAATTTATCCTACATTGAAAAATCATAATTTTTTTCTTGTGAACATAAAGTATATCTACTAAAAGGCTTCAAATCCCCCATTGAAAAAATAATTTTTTTCTTGTGAACACAGAATATTTATACTAAAAATTTTCAATTTTCATATTGAAAAAATAAAACATTTTTCTTGTATTTATATAATAAACTTTGAAAAGGTAACCAACTAAAAAATATGAAAAAAAAGGGTTTCTGACTAGGAAAAAAACACATATGAAAAAAAAACTTAGTCTCTATTGGGTTTTGCTAGGTCGCTAGGGTCACGAGTAGACCAAGCAGGTCAATCGGGTTTGATTATTTTTTTACTCTTGCCGGTCTTTTATTTTACCCCAACCAGTCTAGCCATCTAGTCCCGAGTCAACCCGCCGGGTCAGTCCAAGTTTAATAACTATGGTTTCTAGATTAGATTGAGTTTCTTAATAAATTATATAGAAATTGATACAATGTGGCCATCCAACTTGGTGAGTGCATATGCAACTTGATTGACTTGGCTAAACCCGTTCGGACTTTTTTTAAAAAACAAAAAACAATGTTGATTCAATGATTTTTTTGTAAGAAATAGAAGAAAAATTAAATGATATTTTGAATTGACTCAGGTCAAACTTGCTTAATTCCCACAACCCATGATCTAAGTCATGCTTCTGCTAGGGTTTCATTACTTTGTTTTTCTAGAATCTATTTTTTATTTAATTAAATAATTATAAAACTAGAAATTTTTAGAAAATACTAAAAATAAAATTATCAAAGAAAAATATATTTTTTCATCAAACTTGTCTTTTCCTATTCATGTAAATTTTTTGTTTTGTTCTGAAAATAAAAATTATTTTTTATTACCAAAAGAGTTCATTGAATAAAATAGAACAATTATCAAAAACAAATTCCAAAAACACTACTAGAAAATCAATAAATATAAACGGAAATACCAAGGGAATATTTTCGTCGGTAAATTTCTGAGGGATTTTACCGATGGAAATCTTTCCTCGATATACACCGAGGGAATTACCGTGGGAAAAAAAATTAAAACAAAGAAAAAAAATGATGATGTGTCATTTTTACCAACGGAATTACCAACGGAATTTATTCTGTTGGTCCGTCGGTAAATCCGTTGGTAAACTGTGAACATTGTTCATCATGTCAATTAAAAATGGAATCACCGACGAAATTTTCCATCGGTATTTTCCAGAAAGCTCCAGAACTGTTCACTTTCCAATTGTACTGTTAATTGTTGTTTTTTACAGAAAAAATCACCGACGGATTAAAAAGTCGTCGGTGTTATTTGACGGTTTTCTGAAAAATTCAATTAATTTAAAATTTTCATTTAAATATTACAGACGGAATCACCGACGGATTGAAAAATCGTCGGTAATTGTTGGCAGTTTCCAAAAACTTTTTACGAAATTGAAAATTTAAATTAAATATTACCGATGGAATAATTAAAAAATATTAATATTCAATTATCCGTCGGTAAATCCGTCGCTAATGCGCCCCAATAAAAAGCCTGAATGCCCTTATTTCACAAGAAACAGATTCATTTCTTATAATTCTTTTTCTTCTTCTTCTTCTTCACTATATGTATAAACACATCAATATCTATTTCTTTTTCTTCTTTTCTCTCCTCTCTCCTTCTCTTTTCCTCCATGCTCGGATATGTCTTCTTCTTCTTTCTTCTTTTATCCTCTTAGTTTTTTTTTTTAATTAATATGCTTTATGAAATTTTTTTCTCTGTCCTTAGCTTCACTTGCAACTACATTAAGGTAAGATTTTTCTTTTTTCTTCTTTTTTCATGATTTGTTTTCACTATATTTGTTTTTTATTTTGTTTTTAATTGTTTTTATTCTTAATAATTGTATAAATGTTGTTGTGAGATTTGTTTTTCATATGAGACCAATTTTTAGTTGATTTATTTATAGGATTTTTAAATTTTTAACAATTGCAACTTCATTTTTTTCATATGAATTTTTTTAGTTGAATTTATTTGTTGCAAATTTGTTTGATTTGATTTTCTTATTTTTTTTCCAAGCATTTTGAGTATATAGTATACAGTGTTGATTTATGTTAATTTAATTATTTTATAATTTTATAAAATGAATTTTTTTAAAATGTTTTTAAATAATTACCGATGGAATTTCCGTCAGTAAATCCATTGGTAATAAAAAATTATTACCGAGAGATATACTGATAAAATAATATGGGTAATTTTATTTTTTTATTACCAACAGATTTACCGACGGACAAAAAATTAGCAACGAAAGATTTACCGACGGTGCATTTCCGTCGGTGATTTTATCGGTAAATTAATTACCGATAGAATATGTATCTTATGCCGATGAAAAAATTTCGTCGGTAAAACTGTTAAATCTTGTAGTAAAACCTATAATGATTTGAAATAAAAAAGAAAAAAAATATATTTTGAATAAAAAACTTAAAAAAATTGTTTACACATTCTTTTTAACTTCTGACAATTTTTTTTTAAAAAAAAGAATTGTTTTTTAAACAAAAACTCATTGTAACCATGAAAGCAATCTTCCATTATCAATCATCTCTCCAAAATTATCTTAAAAAATGAGAACAAAAAATTATATCAAAATCATAATTAAAAAAATTATATTTTATTCTTATTCAATATTAATGAACAAATTATTTTAAAAATTCTATATGTCTAGGTAACATATAATTATTGATAAAAAAATCAATAAAATCATCATAGAAAACTCATAATTCTCAAAAAAATATGATATGATTTTTTATTAAGAGCTTATTTTTTTTAATAAAAAACATCAACAACTTAAATAAAGATTTGTTAAAATTTTCAAACTTTTTTTATATGTAGGAAAAATGTATTTGTTTTCAATCTAAACTTTATTTTCTTATTAATGCGTAACTTTATTATTTTAACAAAATCATGATTTTTAATCGTAAATATTTTTTTTAAATAAAAACTTATAATGATCTAAAAAGCACATTTAAAAACAATATTAATATAATATCTCATTATTTTGTATGGGATTGAAGGAAAAAATTAATAAATATGATGTAATCATATAAAAAAATAAAAAATATATATTTTTATTGAATATTCATGGGTAATTTGTTTTTTACATATTAGGCACAATATAACTGAAAAAGAATTGTTAACATTCCCATAAAAAAAATATAATATTATTTAAAAATTATTAAAAAATAATAATAACATGAATATCATGTTAAGTATTTTTTTATATAATAAAATTCATTCAAAATCAAAAACAAATTTGAAAAAAAATAGAAAAGGATCAGGCACTTGGATCAAAGAAATTAAGCCCACGTGTGTGGCCCAAAAAAATAGGTCTAGCATGTTTAAGCTTGCAAAAATAGACCTGTATGTCTAACCTTCTTTTCTGTTTAAGTACAAGTGACATGTTTTCCATTTTTTTAATTAAAAAAAACATATGATTAGTTGTCTACTATGACCAATGACATGTTATTTGTTTGTCCAAATTTTACCCGCTAAAAAGCTACCTAAGAAATCGGACTGGAGTTATTTGGACCCAAAAACTAATTCTCAAATTATTGTTACCTAAAACACCTGATAAATATTTTTGAAATTTTAATAAATCAAATTCTCAACTCAAAACAAATACATAATTAAAATAAAAAAATATTTCTCAACATTGATCTATTTTTTCCGCTGATGTAAAAGCTAAAAAAATACATCAAAGACACTTTTCTTGTCAAGAGAAAGATATTAACATTAAATTTAGTTTTTTTATTCTCAAAATATGGTTAATTGATTGCATTTTCTTTCCTTTACTATTTTTCAATGACTCTCTCTCCTCATAAATCTAGGGACTAAAATGTAAAACAAATATATTGTAGAAATGAAATGTCAAAATCTCAATAAACAAGATGAAAAAAAAAACTTTGGTGACTAAAATTTTAAAATCTACACCACATGAACAATTAAAAAAAGCAGGTTTTTTTTTTTTAATTTTAGTCTCAGATTTAGTTCTCTTGGTTTCAATTTGTTTTAAGAGATAAAATTAAAATATATTTTTTCAATAAAATTGAAAAACAAATGTTGGGGACTAGAGTAGAAAATACAAGGAAAAAAATAATGAAAACCCTAATCCAATTTAAAGTGCTTTATGTGGGGGAGCTATAGTATTTTCCCTACCTCTTTTAGATTATTTATATATATATATAATTATACCAGCTGGATATTCACCTCCATTTATCCAAATGGTCGTGTGTATAGAGGAACCTTTGCCTTTATAGAGGTGGAGGTATAGAATGGGAGACGAGCTAAAATACTCAGTTTTTGGATGCAAAGACAGAGAGGGTATACTTCAACCCAATAGAGTGTCATATTCAAATTTATATTTTTAATTTTTAATATATATCTAAAATAAGTTGTATAGTTTTTTTTTCTTTTTTAAAAAAACTACTTCTATAAATTTTGTTTGATAAATATACAATTTGTTTTCATAATCTATGTATTTCATTCAATAAAAACTGGATATGAAGAAATTTTACGTGGATCTCTATTATAAGTCCACCTTAAATAAAGGCGGGTATGGAGTATCGAAATCTATCTCCACTGTAAATATATATAGATGGATATGGAGCTTAAGAGTTCTCCATAAAACTGAAGGTGGAGGAGGGTACATGCATATCTCTATTATAAAGAAGTACTAATTTTTTTTATATATTTATTAGGATAATAATCGTTTTTTATATCTTTCATTATTTGTATTTCATATGTTTGAGCATTTAGCTACTCCATTCTTTTCATCAAATAAATAAATGATATGTCTGAAAATTAGTACTGACCATGTAGCTTTATCTGTAATAAATTTTAAAAAATAATAAACAAAAAATACTTTTTTAAAAAAACTTCAACCACACTATCAAACCTGCAATAATAATCTCACAAAGTTGCTTTGCACCTAATTGCAATTCACAGTTATGCAATTTCAGATGCCAGCAAACAAAAAAGAGGTATTATTCAAACCCAGACCTGATATATGTTACATTACACAAGACAGTTATGATTAGAGTTTCAAGTCTTACAAAGGAACATCCATGCTTACAAATACTAAGATTATACCACCTCGTCAACGCAAAGGCTAGTGTAAACCTCGCACGGCGCTAGTCCCAGGTAAGGGAAACCTGGTTGTGGTGGCCAATGGGAGCTATTAATTGTAAATATCAACAAAAAAGAAAGAAAAAAGAGATGATACCAACTCTCATAATACTCTTGGCAGAAGCATCCTAGGCATCAATCGTGTAAAATATGTATTGCTATCAGAAAGTCTTCCACATTTTGCACACCTCTCACACACAAACAGATAACACTTCCCAGAAGAGATACGGGCATGAACATCAACACCACCACCAACAACAAGATTTTTGGTTCTTAAGAAGACGAGCTCGAGGAATCAAAGAAAGTCACCCTCCTTTTCTTGTTTGGAAGTGTTGTCCTTGGTGAGTATTCTAGTGAGGCAGAACCTTTCTCCAAGACAGATGTTAGGGCATGGTGAATAGATTTTGTAAGATGCTGCATTGCCTCTGCATCATCTACAGCATTCTTATTTCTGTTGCTGGTGAATACAAACTCATTCTTTAACCGGCTTCCCAAGGTTGATATTTCTGCGTTCACCATTTTCAAAGGAAGTGCATCAACAGCTTGTCTTATATCGGATAGAAGCTCAGGTCGATAGTCACAACAGATAGATGCCTTGAAGTACAACGTTCCTTCTTTAGTTCCATCAAAATATGTCTCAACTTTTACTTCGTCATCAGCTGTTGGAATAAGAAGGCCTTTACAGGATTCCAAAGCATTCCTTTTGAGTTCTTTGACTTGGCTAATGACAGCGGCAAGCAACGTGGCTTTGTCCATCTACAATTATCATTTAAACACAAAGATACAAGTCAGAACCGATAATGGGAATTGCCACGATCATTAATTAAGTTATATGGCCTTAAGACGAAATAAAAGTGAAACTACGATCGCAGCCAACAGCATGCTTATGCTAGCAGTGACATACCAGCAAGATATGCCTTCATATTTCAATGTTACCTGCAAAAGTAATTTGGTTAATTAAGAAAAATCAATGATTCATTCAGCTACTACTTCGATTTTAATCAAAGTTTATAGGCTAAGCTAACTCCCTCCAAAACTTTCAGTAGAAAACAGTTTGAAAAAGGCCAATAAAGATGAGGTAGATATATGATTTTTTTGACTTAGTCAACATTTGCAACTTCACGTAAGAAAATGACAGAAAATACACAATGAGAAGGACAATGACCGAAAGAAATCCTATAATACTTAATGTTGTCAATTTCGAAGCTTGAGAATTTCAAATATAGCGTCTTTATTGTCCCAGACGTCTATTTCATGTTGGCAATTCCGACCTTGATATTAAATCATATGTATTATATGATCGAGATAAATTATCATACTCAGCAGCTAATAAAGAAAAAAAACTTAAACCATCACACATATGAATACTCAAAAAAACATCATGGTGGGACCATGATTCAGGACCTGGCATATTGTCCCACCATCCGATTAATATTATCATTTATCAACTACTAGTTCATATATTTGTGTGTGTGTGTGTGTGTGTGTGTGTGTGTGTGTGTGTCTGAGGGCGTCTCCTGCCGACAGTAGGTTTGACTCTGCTATATATTAATCTTATTTTCGAATCAATATGTGGTTTGTTTCTTCATGTTAAAATACTAGAAGATCATCAAATAAACGAACGGTAAATTAGGACCAGGGGGGGTTCCAAGCCATCAGTATACTAGAATTTATCTCCTTTAATATCCCGTAGCCAGAGCTCATAAGTTGGCTTCACAATCTCAAGCCTGGCATTATTGAAGAACAACACACAACTAGCTGATTCAACTAGAACTATGGACATTATAATGTAATGATGCATTTAGAAAATACATGTTATTCATCCTTCTAGTAACTTGTAGGTCACCATGTTAAGATTAGAGAAAATGTTCTTATTCTTTTGATGAATGGGGGGATTAAAGAAAATGTTATAAATTCTATTTTATTAAAAAGTATACAAGGATGAGAAGCAAGGGTTGCAACCTGTACTAATTAACCATACCCCTTCTAATGCATTATCTAAGTATTTAATCTCAATCTCCATATTTTTTCTTTTTGATGACAGATTAAAGATCCCTAGTTGACTTTATTTACAAAAAATATGCAGTTGACTACTCAATGAGAAATAAAATCTAGATGATGTGCCATAAACCGAAGTTAGCTACTCTTTGTGATATGAAAGTAAAAGGTATGATAACACCATATAAAGGTCTATAACACATTGATGAAATCCCTTGAGCTTCATAAGGCAAGATGAAACAGCGAGCAAACAACACAAGTACGGATCCTTCTGGTTTATTAGAACATAATATGTCTCTCTAATTTAAGCTTTATCAGGAGAAATGAAACTTGTCAAGATTATAACTGCTTGTTTCAGTACTTCATGCTTATATATTGCTTAAATTTAGAGTTTATCATCCATGATATTGAATTGTCCTTTTCTTTTAGCTGTTTTCTAAAACAGTGTCAAAGTTTTTCTACAATCTGGCATGAGCCTTGGTTTAGTTGCTCTGCAAATAGAAGGAAACTTAAAGGGAAGTTTTGAGTCCAATTTTTTACATTTTCCTGGTTTCTGGACAAGTCAGAATTTTCATTAAATAGGCCAAACTAATTTGGTTGTTTAAGGTTACTATAAGATTGAGGTCCTGAGGTGTTTCTTTCTACTGGTATTTTATTTCTTTTCCGATGCCATAAGATTGCTTCCTCCCCGATCAATCATGCCTTAAAAATTACTCTATTTAATCCTTAGATTTCATCATGTCCTAACTTCTGTCAGCAACCAGGAATTATATCTTGACCAATCAGGAATTATATCTTTCAATCCATCAATGATACAAAGTCAGGAACACCAGCCAAATCCCTCTAATTAAACTAATCAAGTAGTCTTCATGTTACCTCCTATTAACCAGTTTTCAGAATCAATTCTGGTAAAAGTTAATAAACTTGCTACAACAATCAAGGGAATGATTTAGAATTAAGCAGCACTGTGTAATCATATTAAGACAATTGATCTTGACCAACAAATTTGTTTTTGACAAAAACTAACAAATTAAGGAAGGAAACACATATACAAATTAAGGAAAGAAACACATATGCTAACCTTTTCAGTGCAGGGCACAAGACCGCGAAGAGTATCAAGATGGGCATTGATCCTCTCCCTCCTCCTCCTCTCGGCCTCGCTATGGCTCTTCAAAGCTGCCAAAGCCTTGGCCTCAGATATCCCCTTATTCCCAACTCTTGCAGGTGCCTTTACTAGCTCTCCCATCTCAGCATCCAACACCAAAGTTTGAGAAACCATGGGCCTCCCTTGCAAAACATCACTAAAACCCTCTAAACTACGCGGAAACGGATCAAACATGTTCATATAACCGGACCCAGATGAAGAGTTAGAGTTAAAACAGTAGTCAAACATTGTAAAAAGAAGCAAGTTCTTGAATTTTGAAAAATATGCTTATGTTGTACTATATGTTTAGTCTACGAGCCAAAAGTGCAGAAGAGTAGGCCTGGAGGTCGAGTTGTTGGAGCAAACCAGAAAGAAAGCATTTGGAGAGGAAAGTTTTGTTGTTTAACAGCTTTGTTGGTGAGTCTTGATGTTGTTTTAGCTATGATCATGAATTCCATAACGGAAAAGGGACACTTTTGGGTTTGAAAGGACATCGAAATATGTTAACAAAAAAAAATCCACATTTTCTTCTTGATACTCTTGAAGAGCATTATTTATTTGCTATACGTGTTACTTTCTTTGGAAACTGGAGCTTAATTTGTCTGAGAAAGAGAGAGAGAGAGACAATCTTGAAAGAGCGAGCCTTCAAATTTTTCTGGGATTTCAATGAATATACAGGGAGAGAAAGGGACAAAGATCCTCAAAGGAAATGGAGTTCACAGGGATGGTTTTTCTTGGAATGGAGAGAGAGGTGAAACAAATTGACGCAACTCCAGAGTTGAGACTTGGAGTTGTGCAGTCTTGGAAGCAGTATAAATGGGGACTGCCCTGGCTATGCAGGCTTCATTTTTTTCAACTCGTAAAATATTGCTCGGAAGTTGAGAGGTCAAAATGGCTAAACCAAACACAGTTTTGGAGCATCTGCTGATCTAAACGCTGAGCAAGAGTCCAAATTATTGGATAAATAAACGATTTGAAAACTTGTGTTTTGGAAGCTTTGGAAGGGGTATTCGGTGTAAAGGACACCGCATCGTATGTGTCTTTTTTGATATTTTGTCCATTGTTTGATTAGAAGAGTCAATACAAATCAGCCCATCCTTTTAAACTATGAAATCTTCAAACTTCTTATCTTTATTTCACAATTTTATTAGTGTCATTCCGTTTATTAATGCTATAAAAGCTGACTTTTAAATATTTTTTATTTAAAAATATATTAAAATAATATATTTTTAAAAAAATTACTTTTAATATTATCACATCAAAATAATTCAAAATATAAAATAATATTTTGAAGTTAAAAAAATTAAAAATCCTCAAAGGTATATTTAAACTATAATGTCAAACACCACGAAAAATCAACTGAGCATGTGTTTGATATTTTATAGTATAAGGTGTTTTTCAAAAATATTTTATACTTCAAAATATATTAGATTAATTTTTTTATATCAACCATTCAAAATCATTAAGAAACATTAAATTTATTATTTTTTTCTAGACAAATAAACTTTTAAAAAATTAAAAAAACAAAAAACAAAAACTACAGCACACATTATTAAGTGAACTACAAAAAAAGATTTGGACAATCGCTGATAGTGAATTATTCATGAAAATTTCAATATGATAGTATTTAATTATTATATGCATTTCTATTTCCCTGGCATCTAACTTCAACCACTTTTCTCAAACCTGCTCTTTTACAGCCGCAATTCCGTCCAATCACCATGGGATTTGGTAAATGGTCAATTTTATTTGTAAGTTTCTGAAAATTTTCCATTTTCTCGACAATAATCCCAAATATATTAATTTTACTACTGGATCTGATTTTTAAGGTGTTTATCTAATTTATTGGCTATTTTTCATAGTTTAAGGTGGTTGTTTGATTTTGTTTTTCTTTTATATCATTCTGTCTTTTTGTGGGTCTTTGTGC
>Ga0325404_1008203_pt1 | contig 10780 bp, 8 predicted proteins | sample PopdelMetagenome_18_FD_205664 | JGI IMG/M metagenome (GOLD analysis project Ga0325404, IMG submission 205664) | Populus deltoides microbial communities from Bellville, Georgia, United States - Xylem-Control-R1 | ecosystem: Host-associated > Plants > Phyllosphere > Stem > Wood/Secondary xylem...
TTATCAGCTAAAGAAAGCAGTCGCGAGTCACGTTTCTAAATTTATCTTATTTCCTGCCATAACTTACATCTGCATTTGTCATTCTTTATTTCTGTTGAACTTCCTAAACTAATTTTACAATATCCAAGACACTATAGCATCCTTATTTGGATTTATCTATGATTCTGCTAGGCCCATGTTTTGTAAGAGAGAGGAAGTCTTTTGGAGTTGGTCGAATTGTCGATCCAGAATTGGGGTCACAATATTCTTCAGAAAAGACTATGGTGATGCTGAATGTCGCTCTCTTACATTTTATTATTTCAGACATGTTTTTCAGAACCAATTTGCAATCCATTTCTTTTTTATTATTATTAAATAAGATTTACGGGTTAGTTTACGCATACTTCTACTAATTAATTCTATAAACTCTAAAGTTAATACCCATGTAAGCTTCTAGTGGTTTTAAGGAGACTCGAACTCATAACCATTAGAAAGCAAATCTAAGACTTGATTAATTGAACTATCCCTCAGATGCAATCCATTTCTTTGATATTACTTCAAATGGTTAGACCCTGATTGCCATTATACAGCAGCAGGAATGTAGACCATATAGGAAGAGGTATTATGCAGAGAAAGGGATAGAAATTTTTGAAATATTACTTTTTATATTAATTTTAAGAAAAAATAAAATAAGATGGTTTCATTTCTGATTTGTTTTGCATCTTTATATGAGAATCAAAAATTGATTTAACTCTATAAATTCAATTCAATTCACTGAATTTCAAATAGCCTAAGTACTATATCTTTTCGAAAACAAGCTATTAATAAAAATTATAAATGTACTATTCAATTTCTTCTTGCTAAAAATTAAGCAATTCTCCATGCTAACTGAGAACGACGGTAGTGATCATTGTTTAGCTCATTGGATAGCACATAAGAATTTGTTACACGACATGGAAAATTTATCATTTAAAAATATTTTTATTATTTACTGATAAATATCTTAGCTATAAAAATGAATTGATTTAACTAATTAATTATTTTGATAACTTAATAATACAAACTCTAACCTGGTTCATGTTGCATATCAAAATTACAAAAAATACTTGCGTTATAAATATGTTCAGCATGCCTGTTAATTACAATATATATATATATATATATTCAGTTGATTCCATTGGTCCAAATTGGGATGGTTTCCTGCGGTTTCCATTAAAGCCCAAACTCACAACCTGTGAGGCTGCTACCATGAATTTGACTGCAATCATAGACGATGGACCAAAGTACTAGGCACATATTTTTTAGCCACAGGAAGCCACTTCCATCTTCCTTGTCACACTTAGGCCCATAAACAGTCCGTCGAGTATAAACATGGTGTATTTTTTTTATTTTATAATTAATAAGAAAAAGAAAATAAGGAAATAAACAACTCAAGATAATCAAAAAATTATTTCTATCATCCAATCAAAGAAAATTATCAAACATTTTATATAATTTATTTTATTATATGTCTTGTTATATAGCTATATAAGATCTCTATAAATTGAATGTAAAATAAATATTAAAATCAGCAAACAATATCATTCATTTTAAACTTCTTTTCTCTCTTATTTTACTTTTATTCCAACCAAAATCATGGTAGAATCAACCAAAATCAGCAAACAATATCTATCGTCTAAAAAAACAAAAAGATAGACAATTGATCCCCAGAGTAGCTAGGACTTGACCACACCCACATTTTATTTCTTATTCTTTGACTCTAAGATGATCAAATCCAAGAAATTATATTTTAAAAGAAATTGTTTAATAATCAAACGCCCTTAGAACATCCCCATTTACCGTTCTTTAAATTATTCAAGGGTAGGTTTCCAAGCCGACGAGCCTAACTTCGACCTTTCCCATTCTTCAAAAAATGCTTGATCACGTACGATGCCTTATCGTACGAACTTAAACTGAAAAATAAAAATTAATTAATTAATTAATTAATTATTCAAGGGTTCTGGACTCAACGTATGACATTCGTCACCTTTAAACATACTCCTGAGGAATCTTTCATTAAACTATTTGCTCGTTTTTTTTGTTTGTCTAATTTTCTTAAATTTATTTTTTTATTACAAAATATAAGACTAATAAGATTTTGAAAAATCTTAATTCAATAAACAGGATTCTAATTTCTAATGGATTATTTTTATAATAAATAAGAAAATTAGAGATAAAAATTACATAATTGTTTTGTGAAGAATAGGATACAAGTCAAGTGAAATCCACTGAAATAAGAAACAAGAGATTATGGAAAGAAATGGAAGCTCTAACAAGAATATTACAGACATGATCAAGTAATGAATTAATATCGATGAACTATAACTCAACTCATCGAGTTCAAACCTCTGTTTTATAATCTAAAAGATAAAAATAATAATATATTAATCCATTAACTAAGCCCCATGATTCCAAGAAGCATGCCCGGGCATGAAGAAGAGAAGAAAATCATATAATCCTATTCACAATATGAATATGAAATTCTACATTTAACACTACTAGAAAATTAATAAATACAAACAAAAATATCAATAGAAAAAATCTATCGGTATATTGCGATGATCTTTACTAATAGAATTTCTCATCCTTATATCCATCGGTAAACACCGACAGAAAAGTTTTCGTGGTATATATCGAGGGAATGATGAAGGGTGTTACAATAGGATTAAAAAAAACAAATCATATGGTGACGTGATATTTTTACCAACAAAATGATCGAATGAGTTATTGATACAATAATTCTTTTGGTAATGTTGTCGATGATATTTAATTTATGACCTCACGATCGACCTTTCTCTCCTCCTCCCTCATTTCTCCTTTTTCCTTATGCATTTTTTTTCTACAACAAACAACTACCCCTTTCCTCCCTAATTTCAACACAATTCAACCTCCAACAATAAATTTGGCCACCAAAATACTTAGTTTGTCAACATCCGTATTCTGATTCAAATTTTATGTAGAATTCTCCACTTTAAATAAGAAAATTTACTTTTTTTATTTAAACTCAATTTTAAAATTTTGATGTTTTTGCATATTCTTTTGTAGTATATTTATTTTGTTTGGGTGTTTAGTTGTTTTATAGTTTTTTCTCATACAAATTTATTATATGGATTTATGATTGGTACATGTTAGGATTTGTTTTTGATTTTGTAAAATTATATTTGTTTGTAAATTGATAAAATTTATGTCGAATTTTTGATTTAGGTGTTTTGTGATGAAATAAATAATGGCTTAAGTAATAGGTCCGTTTTATATTTTATTAATTTTATTGTCGAGTTGAAATTTTTGGTAAATGTGTAAATATTTGAATTTATGTACTTAATTGATAATGAATAATTAAGAGTACTAATAAAATAGAGAGAATAAGCTTGAGCTAAATCAATATTTTTGCAAATTATTTAGTTAACATTGTTAAATAATACATGTTGTTATCATTATTTTATATAGGTTTGATATAAATATTAGATGATCATTCATAGATGTATAGAGATTCACCTCAAGGTTTACAGAGGATGAATTATTGTAATGAGGTTCATGATCTTATTAATTACACACTATATAATATGAGAAATATTAGTGGAGAGGGTATTACATGTCCATGCAAGAAGTGTAAAAATAAAAAAGTTTCTCGATCTAGATGTTGTAACGATGCATCTTCTACAAAAAAGGTTCATGAGGAATTACCTATGTTGGTATGCATATATAATATATTCTTCACGATATTATAGTAGAAATGATGATTGGGTCAACTTCTAGTTCTAGCAACGTACATGGAGTTGTAGATGACAATAATAATCCTTATATATATGGTTATGGATGCGATAAAAATAAATCAGGGTCATGCTAATCAATGTCTAATTGTAGATGAAGAACCTAATGCAAACACGACTAAGTTTTTTGATATTTTGAAAGATTTTGAAAAACCATTATGAGATTATTGCACAAATCACAGTAAATTATCAGTCATTGCACAATTGTTTAACATCAAATCAGATCATGGGTTGAGTGAGGCCAGTTATAACAAAATTGTTGAATGAGCGAGAAGCATTTTACCAAAAGGGAATAAGTTGAAAGAGAACTTTTATGATGCTAAATCCTTGATGAAACTCCTCAGTTTAGGATATCATAAAATTGACATGTGTTTAAATTTATGCATATTGTATTACCTTGAAAATACAGAGTTGACTAAGTGCAAAACATGTGGGCATTCTCATTATAAACCCATGACTGACAGGGGAAAAACTGTTATCGCACACATAAAACTTAGATACTTCCCAATAACATCTAGACTACAGAGATTATTTATGTTACTAGAAACTACTGAGCATATAACATGGCACCAATCATATGATGCGGTGGATGGAATGATGGTGCGCCCATTCAATGGTGAAGCCTAGAAACACTTTAATAGTGTGCATCCTCAATTTTTAGTGGAGACAAGGAATGTGTATCTGGGGTCATGTACATATGAATTCAATCCATTTTGGTCATTTGTTGCTTCTTATTCTTGTTAGCCGATGATACTCATATTTGTAACTTGCCAGCGGGGATGTATATGAGGCTCGAGTTCATGTTTTTATCTATGGTCATACACGGTTCTAATAGTCTAAGTTGGAATATAGATGTTTGTCTTCGACCATTAATTGATTAGTTGAAGCACTTATGGTCATCCGAGGTTTTGACTTATGATATATCGATGAATTTTTTTTAATGAAGATAGAATTGATGTGGACTATCAATGATTTTCTAGCTTATGAAATGGGTTCTGGTTAGAGCATGCATGGAAAACTAGCATGTCCATGTTGTATGGAAAATAATAATGCATTCACGCTAACAAATAGAGGTAAAACATCTTTTTTTACTATTACCAGTAGTTCTTGCCAACGGATCACAAGTTTAGAAAGAACATAAATGACTTATTTATTAGAAGAGTTGAAAGGGTTGTTGTATCGCCGCTTCTTTCATATGAAGAATTGTATAACGTGGTGTCGGAGTACGGTGACATTGTGTTTAGTTTTTAATTCGGTAAGCAGAAGTTTCTTGGTTTTGGGTTGACTCAAAATTTGATAAAGCATAGTATTTTCTGTGAGCTTTCTTATTGGAAGACCAATCTCCTCTGCTGTAACCTTGATGTCATGCACATGAAAAATAATGTGTTTGAGAACATTTTCAACATGGTTATGGATGTGAAGGAGAAGACAAAGGACAATATTAAGGCTAGAATAGATACAACTTTGTTTTGTCATTGTAAAAATATGGAGTTGATTTATATTGGGTTACAGGTCGCAAAGCTCAAAGCCAGCTTCACTTTAGACAAGAATGCATAGTTACTTGTCTACCAATAGCTCAAAATTTTATGTTTTCCTGGTGGACATGGCTCGAACATATCAAGGTTGGTGAATTTAGAGGATTGCATATTGTATGAAATGAAGAGCCATGATTGCCACATGTTTTTGCAAACACTCGTTCCTTTAACTTACCGGGATTTATTGACAAAAAGGATATGAGATGCGCTCAAAGAGATTAGTCACTTCTTTAGAGATTTATGCTCCAACAAGTTCTAGACATAACACATGGAGAGACTTGAAATGAATATCATCAAGACAATATGCAAACTAGAGATGATATTCCTTACATCGTTTTTTGACTTCATGGAGCATCTACCTATATTTTTACTGTTGGAGGCCTAGTTCAATATAGATGGATGTATCAATTTGAGAGGCTAGGGTTTACACATGCAGTCCTCAAGAGGCGTAGCGTGATGGCAAAGAGTTTGAGATCTGCACAGCAGGTCTCGAGTTCAAGTCAGGGTGTGCACCTCTTGTAAGAGCCTGGGACAGCCGGGGTTTTACTCCCTCACCTGGGCCCACAAAGTGTGCTTTCCGGAGGGTGAGGTTTCCTCGAATCCAAAAAAAAAAAAGTTTACACATGCATCTTAATTAATTTTATTTTTTTTGCATATTTCAAAACACTCATTTAATTCCATACAGGTACTTATACAACCTTTAAGAGAAAAATAAAAAAACAAGGCGCATGTTGAAGTTTCCATATGTGAAACAATATGTGAAACCTATATTGTTGAAGAGATTATTTATCTTGAACTATTGAGCCTCAATTAAGAACAGTAATCAACTATGTTCCGAGACATGAACATGGTGGGAAAGTGCCTTGGAGTAAAAACTTGTCTTTCATCATTTCTCTTTTTATTTCTCTTTATTTTTTAGGATTATTAACAATTTGTTTTCTTTTTCTTTTTTTTTAAATTAAGACTCAAAATAAAGTACTCCATTAAGGTAAAAAAAAATTATTCCTTTTTCTTCTTTTTTATCTGTTTTTTCCTTATTTTTTGTGTCATTTTTTTTCAATTTTGTGTTCTTAGTAATTGTATGAATTAATAAATTACATGAATTTTAGTTGTTATTGAAATAATTTTTGCATTATTTTGTTGAGTTTTAGTTATTTTTTTTTCAAATTTGTTGCTCATTTTCAATTAAATGTGTAAGATTAATTTTAACTATTCTTTTGTATTTATTCCATTTAGAATAAATGTTTGTAAATTTAGGATTAAAAATATTATTACTTAGAAATAATTGTTTAATTTTAGTTGTTATTGTATTAAGTTTTTCATTATTTTGTTGAATTTTAGTTATTTTGTTTTTCAATTTTGTTGTTGAATTTCAATTAAATGTGTAGGATTAATTTTAATTATTATTTTGATTTTTTGTAAATTTAGAATAATTTGTTGTAAATTGATGATTAAAAATATTATCACGTAGAAAATAAAAATTTTCTACAAAATTGAATTATGCTAAATTGTTAGAAGAAATTAAATAAAATCAACTAGTTTGTGGCATATATGTTGTGTATTTGCAGGTTTAAAATTTTAGAGTAGTCTCTTGTATAAAGGACATGCTGCCTATTTATTTTTTAAAAAACAAAAATCATTTGATTTTTTTTATCTGTTAATTTGTGTAGATACCTGGGGGAAAGTCTATTGCACATTACAAGGACAAGATCACTGCTAGTTCTTTTAGCAGTGATACTGATGACCATGAGTCATTAGGTGCTGACCAAGAAAAAACATCTGAGGCATAAACATTGACTCACAAAGTGTGTTCGTCGAGTGCAATGCCGCAACGTCTAGGGAGGGTCCCTTCACAACAGGATCTATTTATCCACAAGTACAAGACATAATGAAAGAATGACCTTTTAATGTAAGTTTGTTTTACTTTCACAACAACATGTTTAATAATTTTTGAAAAACTAATATCATTTAATAACCATTTGGACCTCTTAACATCCTGAATGGAAATTCCAATCAGGATACCTTAGGTCGATGCATGGTTTTCTAGGTTAGGATTAACTTAAATATTGTTTATGTTAATTTGAACCGTTTATTGAAATCACTGAAATTTTCCTTTCATAAATTTTTACTTCAAGAAAAAAATTTGAATGAGAGAAAGCTGATAATAATATTGTAAGGAAAGATTGAGAGAACGTTACAATTAGGTAAGATCGAATTCAAGATAAATTTTTTTATTCCAAATATTAAAATTTTATTTTTCATTTACTAACAAATAATTAATTTGTACCTTATAGGTTGGATGATTTTTGGTACGAGGCGCAAAAGAAAACCAAAAAATATGCGAAAGAAAGAGAGTTTTCATGTGCACCCTCTAATTGGCCCCACGGTCTCAACGATGACCGGCTTTCGCCTCTATTTTAGATTTATTGTATTTGAACATATAAATATTTAAATTTGTAATAAATATTTGATTTTTATATATATTTATTTGATTTTAATTATATTTCTACTTCTGTTCAATATATATTTTTTAAAATATTAATGATAGGGTCATTGACGATACAACTCCATTGGTATATTCCAGAGAGTTGAAAAAGAATTATTGCAAATATCACTAATACTGATAGGGTTACCAACGGAACTAGATCGTCGTTATATTCTAGAGATTTGTAAAAGAATTACTGCAAATATCACTGCTACTATTACAAATGGTATTTTGTTGATGATATATTATATTTATCGATAGATATACTGACGAAATAAAGACGGTAAATTTTTTTTTTGATGTACTTTGTCTGTCTGTAAATCCATCGATATATTTATTACCGACAGACTCATCAACAACTCATAAATTACCAACAAGAGTTTTTTCTACGGATTGTTTTTATTCGTGAGTCTATTGGTAATATACATACCGACAAACTACTTGTGTAAATACCAATATAAATTTTCTTCCATAAAATTGTTAAATGAAAGGGAAAAGTAAGCCGCACCACCTCTTTGTCAATTCAAATCTCCAAGCTATCAACTAGTCAATTCACTGTTTTTGTTTCTTGTAGCTGGGGAAGGTTTAATTGCTATGTCATGAGATTTTCCAAATCTTATTAGTAAACTATGGACCTTCAAAGCAACCAGTCCAAGCTTCCAAAACTACTTACCCCGACATGATTTTTAAAAGCAACCATCGTCTTTAATTAATTTTGTCCTACAGTACTGCTCGTCATAGATTCAAGAATAACGGCACCAAATTAAATAAATGGAAACAAAATGGTCAGACAATGGTAGAGATCTAAGTGGAATGGCAAAATTAAACTTTATGACCCAATTATTTATGTAGGCTGAGCATCAAATTAACTACTTGCGAGTTGTTACGAAGTGATAAAATTAATTTGACAAGTTAAAAATAACATAAATAACTAATAAAAATATAAAATGACTTAAAATAATTAGTATGATAAAATTAATTTTTTTTAATTTTGATATAACAATATAACAAATTATCATCATTTTAATACAAAAATCATAACCCAAATTATAGACACAATCACAATATGCTAACTGGTTGATGAATTGTCTTTTTTTATTCCCAACCCTTATTCCCTACCTTGATAGGCCTTTATTGGGCTTGGGTCGATTGAGCTTGGGACGGATAGAATCTAAGCTTAAATTCAAGAGTTAATTAGAAATAAAATTGAAAAAAAAGAGATTTGGATTCATGTGAGATGAAATTCAAGACTAAATTGATCGGTGCTCATAAAATTAGGAACCAAAGTAAAAGAATAGTAAGAAAAAGTTGTATGATGCATCTTGAACAAGCACCAACATGTGAACCTTATTGCGACATGTGTGGGGTCCTCCCATCTTTAAAAGTAGTCTTTTTTGGTGTCTTTAAAGCATCCCAACGTATTCTTTCATTCTAGCTAGCGCGTATTAATTTGTTGGTCGATGTTTGGGTTTTTTTTTTCTCCCTCATCCCCTTAAAATATGCAACTTTTTGTTCTTCTTTCCTTTGAGGGACTGTTTTTTCTTTTTTTCTTTTCTGAATGATCAATTATAGTCTCTTGATTTTTGATCTCTTGGAAAACAAAAAACCCAAACAATATTTCAAAAATTCAAGCCTAAGAAAAATAGCAAATCGTGTTTATTTCCCCTTGAAACTAATATCAAGCTCTTAGAAAAAAAATCATTAATTCCAGTTATGAATAAAATAAATATGAAAGAATAAAATCGAGGGAAAAGTTTCAGGGCAAAAAAAAAAAAAGAAAGAAAGAAAATGGCATTGTGCGAATCCACATTGCTAATAAGCCTAATGCGATAGTTGTTGGTGTTAAATAATATTGATGTAATCTTATTTATTAAGGGTAGAATAGTACTTTCAGTTTGACCTATATATACTTTATTTGTATTTAGGTTAAGACTATGCATTAATAATATACAGATTATTCAGAATTCTAGCCTCCTTTCTCTATTTGATTTTAATTAATTTAACTTGGTATCAGAGCTGGTTTTATGAAACGAGACTTAATCCCAAGTACAAGTTCGCGGATCCAACTTTTTTGGAGTGAGATTTTGTCTTCCGCTTCTGCAAAATTTGGTATTTCGTCAGTTTCTGCAATTATTTTGGTATTTTGTCTACCCTTCAACTTTTGCAATTTGGTATTTGTGTTCAGTTTCTGCAAATTGGTTTTGTGTTTTGGAGTAATCGTATAATTTTGAGAAGATATTTGTTTAGTTTCTGCAATCTCTGTTCAGTTTCTGCAATTTGGTATTTTGTTTTCCGCTGCTTTTGCATTCTGGTTCTCTGTGATTGTTAATTATGGCTACTGAAAGAGATGATTCGCTTCAGTCTGTGAGTGTGAGGTTGGATGGGAAGAACTATTCGTATTGGAGCTATGTAATGCGAAATTTTCTTAAGGGTAAGAAGATGTGGGGGTATATTAGTGGAACTTATATAATACCTAAGAATATTGAGGAGGGGGATGCTGTTTTGATAGATATATGGGAAGCAAATAATGCAAAGATCATTACTTGGATCAACAATTCTGTTGAGCATTCGATAGGTACGCAGTTGGCGAAGTATGAGACAGCAAAAGAGGTTTGGGATCATCTGCAAAGGTTATTCACGCAATCAAATTTTGCAAAACAGTATCAATTAGAGAATGACATACGAGCTCTTCATCAGAAGAATATGAGTATTCAAGAGTTTTATTCTGCTATGACAGATCTTTGGGATCAATTGGCTCTTACAGAAGCAGCAGAATTAAAGGCATGTGGTGCCTATATTGAGCGTAGAGAGCAGCAACGATTGGTACAGTTTTTAACAGCATTTTGCAGTGACTTCGAAGGACTTAGAGGTTCAATTCTGCATCGTACTCCACTGCCTTCTGTTGACTCTGTTGTCAGTGAGTTATTGGCTGAAGAAATACGTCTTCAGTCTTATTCTGAAAAGGGAATTCT